>Ga0207770_100046_pt1 | contig 124655 bp, 127 predicted proteins | sample A23E2SouthBayCA_FD_187729 | JGI IMG/M metagenome (GOLD analysis project Ga0207770, IMG submission 187729) | Aerobic enrichment media microbial communities from Eden Landing Ponds, California, USA - A23 E2 (SPAdes) | ecosystem: Environmental > Aquatic > Marine > Unclassified | place: Emeryville...
GCGATATTTGCCACAGTAGTCCACAAGAGACAACCCTGACCGCTCGTCTGTGACACACTCGACAGTCCGACTTGGCCCAGATGTGGCACAGCCTGTGTGGGTTAGGGCTTCGGGTGCGGCAGTGACAGGCGATTCGAACGGAGAGTGTCCGGACACGACGCGTTTTTGCACGTCTGTGGCTTATACCGGCGTAATGACTGATGTGCCAGATGACGTTGCCGAAGCGTTCGACCGACACGATGCGCTTGTCCCGGCTGGAGATAGCTACGCGGTCGAGACGACGAACTTCGACGGCCGCGTGACCGCGTCTGAGGGCGAAGAGTGGCGGACAAACTACGAGGTGACGGTCAGAGCGCCGTCGCTACAGGCCGCGACAAGCGATGAGGTTGGTGACGCCGTCGTCGATGGCTGGCTTGAGACGCTGGAGCGACGGCTTGAGGACGCGCCGAAAGCGACCCGAACCGCTGTCGAGCTGGACGATTACAGCGTCGTTGAGGCCGGCGAGCAGGTCGTGGTCACGTTCGAGTACACAATGGGTGGCGAACGGCAGGCCGCGGACGTCGCCAAAACCTTCGTCGAGTACGTCGAGGGGACGTACGTCGAGGGCGTCATTCCCGGCTACGACTATGTCGGCGTCGTGGCTGACCTGCTCAATTCGGCGAGTACCGGCGGGAGCGAGGGGTCTCGCGGCGGGACACCGCTGTAGCTGTACGTGTCGAGCATGGAAACAGGGTAACAGCCAGCCTCAGTCCATCGCGATATAGGTCTGTGTCGTTTCGACACCCTGGATTTCCTGGATGTGTGTCGCTGCGACATCCTTGACTTCGGCGGGCGTCTCCACGTTCACTTTTGCGATAAAGTCGACGTCACCAGCGACGATGTGGGCCTCGACAACGCCGTCGACGGCTTCGATGTCATCCTTCAGACGGTCCGCGTCACCAGTGTGGGCTTTGACCATCACGTAGGCAATGACCATGTTCAGGCACCTCCAAGCGCAGTCGCGCGCTCTGATTTACCGACAACGATACTACGAACGTCAGAGAGCGTCCCGAAGTCGGCCAGTATCACGACCCGGTCGCCGGCCTCCAGCGTTTCGTCCGGGTCGGGAATGGCGAGCGGGTCCTCGCCTTTCCCGTGCGCCATTAGCCGGGAATCCGACGGCAGCTCCAGCTCCGACAGCGAGTACCCTTCCATCGGCGATTGTCTCTGAATAGTAAACTCCACGAGCTGGAGGTTCTGTGCGATGTCGGCGACCGCGCGGATGTTGCCGCCAAGCAGGGCGTTCTTTGCGGCGATAGCACCCAGCCGTTCGGGGTAGATGACCTCGTCAACGTCGGAGGCGTAGCGTCGGTAGATCTCCTCGCGGTAGTCCTCGTCGATACGCATAACGGTTCGACAGCCGTGTTCCTTGGCGATCATACAGGCAACGAAGTTGTCGTTCAGGTCGCCGGTGAGCGCGCCGAGCGCGTCGGCAGCTTCGAGGTCGGCGTTGCCGAGCGTCTCCTCGATAGCGCCGTCGCCCGCAATTACCTCGAAACCAGCCGTTCGCGCACGTTCGACGGCGTTCTCATCGCGCTCGATGAGGACAACTTCGTGGCCACTCTCTTGCAGGACGCGAGCCGTCCGCAATCCGACACGACCTGCACCCACGATAACGAATCGCATACACCCTCCTATGGGGCGGGGGTGAATAAAAGTACCCACCCGGTGGAACCACCGGACGCCTTGACCACGATATCAAACGACAAGGCTATTGTTGTCGACTGACGGAAGCTTTTTCGTGCTATGACACGACACACCACAATATGGTTAGCGCGTTTATTATGATCAAGACCGCTGCTGGCAAATCCGAAGAACTCCTTGCGGCAGTTCGTGACGCCGAGGGCATCACCGAGGCACATATCGTCGCCGGGCAGTACGATATCATCGGCGAAGCGACGGGTACGGAAGTGTATGATATCATGCAGTCGGTCTCGGGTCATGTCCGAGACCTCGACGGCGTCGCCGACACGCGCACGTACATCTGTTTGGAGTGAGCGCCCCGCGTTGTTCCGACACGGCAAAGGGACTTGCCACCCTACGGGGAACATGGTCAGTGTCGCCGGTATTATCGGCCTGCTCGTCATCGTGCTGGTCAACAGTGCTGTGACGGCGCTCATGACGCGCTTTTTCCGCGTCCGCTTGAACACGCGGTGGGGGAGCCTCGTTTACTCGCTGCTCCTCTGTCCGGTAGTCATGGTCGTCATTCTCATCGTATTGAGCGGAGTGTTCAAACTCGGTGCAAATCTCGGGAGCCAGACGGCTGTCCTCCTCGTGACTGTCGTTATTCCACTCGCTACCGGGATTACGTTCGATTACTTCTGGATGCCAGCCCCCGACGAGGTCGAACTGCCGGCGTCGATGGATTAATCGAGAATCGCTGCCCGGACCCGTTCGTACACCGTGTCTGGGTCGGTGGTTGCGTCGACGCGAACGAACCGCTCCGGGTCGGCTTCGATGAGTCGCTCGTAGTTGTCACGAACCGTTGTGAGATACTCGGCGGTCTCAAACTTGTTCGTCGCGCCGCTTCGCCGTGCGGCGGTTTCGGGATCGAGGTCGAGATACACGGTCCGGTCCGGCGGGCGGGTCCAGGGGGCATGGACTTCTCGGACGTACGATAGCGGGTCGTCGAACGTCCCACTACCTGCGAGTGTCGCACCCTGATAGGCGTACCGCGAGTCACTGTAGCGGTCGGAGACGACGAGCCGACCCTCGTTGAGTGCCGGTCGGACCGTCTCCGAGAGATGTGCGGCGTGGTCTGCCGTATAGAGGAACAGTTCGGCCAGCGAGTCCGCGTCGTCGTTGTCGATGGAGCGCTGGACGGCGTCTCCGTACCAGGTATCCGTCGGTTCGCGCGTGAACACAGTTTCGCTGGGGACAGCGTCGTCGCTCCGGAGCCGTTCCCATACGGTCGTCTTGCCGCTCCCGTCCAGTCCTTCGAGCGTGACGAGCATACCTTACAATCTGTGTGGGGGGACGTAAGCGCCCCGACCTGGTCGGTGCATCCGTAGACTGACACAAGTGACCGGACTGCGGGCCGGTCGGGCAAAGAAATACGCCCACCTTTACGGTTCTACCGACCGTATCGGAATCCATGGATGTACTTGTCGTTGGCGGGACCGGATTTATTGGACAGCACCTGTGCCGTGCGCTTGACGAACAGGGACACGCTGTCACTGCGCTGTCCCGGTCTCCGGAGGACGCGACACTCCCAGACGGTGTCGAAACCGTCGCCGGAGATGTCACAGACTACGGTAGCATCGAGAGCGCGTTCGAGGGTCAGGACGCGGTGTATTATCTGGTCGCACTGTCGCCCCTGTTCAAGCCGGATGGCGGCGATAAGATGCACGAACGTATCCATCTCGGCGGGACCGAAAACAGCGTACAGGCCGCAGAAGAGCACGGCGTCAACCGATTCGTCCAGCTGAGCGCACTGGGTGCAGACCCTAATGGCGACACGCATTACATCCGGTCGAAAGGACAGGCCGAGCAAGTCGTTACGGGGTCCTCGCTGGACTGGACCATCTTCCGACCATCAGTCGTCTTCGGCAAGGGCGGGGAGTTCGTCTCCTTCACGAAGCGCCTCAAAGGGATGTTCGCGCCGGGCGTCCCGCTGTATCCGCTTCCCGGCGGCGGTAGTCAGACAAAGTTCCAGCCCATCTGGGTCGGTGACCTCGTGCCGATGCTCGTCGACAGCATCGAATCCGAGGAACACGTCGGCGAGACCTACGAGATCGGTGGGCCGGAAGTACTGACACTCAGAGACGTGACCAATCAGGTGTACGATGCAGAAGGGTCGTCGGTAAGCATCGTTCCCCTTCCGATGCCGCTCGCGAAGGTCGGCCTCTCTGTCTTGGGAAGCGTTGGCTTCCCAATGGGCGCTGACCAGTACCGTTCGCTCAAATTCGATAACAGTCCGACAACAAACGATATCGACGCGTTCGGCGTCAGTAGTGGCTCTTTAACGACACTCAGCGGATACCTCCGCGGATAATCACTGGCAGTAGCCTCCACCTATAGGGGTTTGTGTCAGAAGAGATTTGTTTTCAAGCGTAGCTTTCAGGACTGAGAGCCGGGCAAAACACTTATACTCGCCATCGCTCTTTGACCTTTTAAGCGGAGAACCATATAATGAAACTGGCGATGATCGGCTTCGGGCAGGCCGGTGGCAAAATTGTGGACAAATTTCTCGAGTACGACAAGGAAACCGGCTCGGGAATCGTCCGCTCGGCTGTTGCGGTTAATACAGCAAAAGCAGACCTGCTTGGGCTAGAACACATTCCGGAAGAGAATCGAGTGCTCATTGGCCAGGCCCGCGTCAAGGGCCACGGCGTGGGCGCGGACAACGAACTCGGCGCGGAAATCGCCGAAGAGGATATCGACGAGGTGCAGGGTGCGATTGACAACATCCCTGTCCACGAAGTCGACGCCTTCCTCATCGTCGCCGGTCTCGGCGGCGGGACCGGATCGGGCGGGTCGCCGGTCGTCGCAAAACACCTCAAGCGCATCTACACCGAACCGGTGTACGGCCTGGGCGTCCTGCCGGGCAGTGACGAGGGTGGCATCTATACCCTCAACGCCGCCCGCTCGTTCCAGACGTTCGTGCGCGAGGTGGACAACCTGATGGTGTTCGACAACGACGCCTGGCGACAGACTGGCGAGTCCGTCGAAGGCGGCTACGACCACATCAACGAGGAGATCGTCCGGCGCTTCGGCGTGCTGTTCGGGGCTGGTGAGATCGAGGCTGGCGATAACGTCGCCGAAAGCGTCGTCGACTCCTCCGAGATCATCAACACGCTCGACGGCGGCGGCGTGTCCACCGTCGGCTACGCCTCCGAGGACGTCGAGGTATCCTCTGGCGGCGGCGGCCTGCTCTCGCGGTTCAAGGGCGACGACTCGTCAGACGATAGCATGGATACGGCTAACACGACAAACCGTATCACGTCGCTCGTTCGGAAAGCCGCGCTCGGCCGGCTGACACTCCCCTGTGAGATCGAAGGTGCAGAGCGTGCCCTGCTCGTGATGGCAGGGCCGCCAGAGCACCTGAACCGGAAGGGGATAGAACGCGGCCGGAAGTGGCTCGAGGAGCAGACCGGTTCGATGGAGGTCCGCGGTGGCGACTATCCGACTAACGCCCCGAAAGTGGCCGCATCCATCCTGCTGGCCGGCGTTCACAACGTTCCACGAATCAAGGAACTCCAGCAGGTCGCCATCGAGGCACAGGACAACATCGACGATATCCGTAACCAAAGCGAAGATAACTTAGAGGACTTGGTCGAAGACGACGAAGATGAACTTGATCCGCTATTCTAATAAGACCGCCGTACTCCTCTGTGTCGTCGCACTGCTCGCGACCGCCGGCACAGCGAGTGCATTCTCTGTCTCTGCTGACGGGGTGCCAACCGAGAGTGCCGTCGGCGAAGAGGTGTCGGTGACGTACACGATAGACGACCCGTTCACCGACGCACCGAACGAGTGGACGCTCGCCGGTTCGACCGAACTTCAGAACGTTAGCTGGACGGTCACTGTGTTGCGTGCGGGGAATCAGGTGAATCAAGAAACCTACGGCGACCAGTCCTTCGAACAGGATCTGGAGATCGATAATAACGGTGACCAAGTTCGCGTCGAACTTGTCGGCACGACGCCGGCCATCTCGAACTACACGTATGAGCCGGCGCAGAACTATCAGGTCGCCGCGCTCAGTCGAGTCAGCGGCAACAACGAAGAGGAGTTCCGCAGCGACACCGCCCACCACTACACCGAAGAGAGTCAGGCGGCCAGGCAGGCAATCGACGACGCACAGGCTGCAATCGACGCGGCCGGTGGGAACGAAGGCGCTGAGGAACTGGTCAGCAGCGCTATCTCCTCATACGAGAACGGGAACTTCCAGAACGCTCAGGACCTCGCCGGGCAGGCCGAGAGCCAAGCACAGCAGGCCCAGCAGAGCGCTCAGACCCAGCAAACGCTGCTGCTGGTCGGTGGCGGACTCATCGTCCTCCTGTTGCTGGTCGGTGGCGGCTACTACGCGTACGCCCAGATGAGTGAGGACGAATACTCCAAGCTGTAATGCGTCTCGCCGTCCCCGTCTCGGGGTCTACCCCTAAAACGCGACTCGCATCCGTTCTTTCTCCCGACGAGCGCCGTGATTTTACCGAAGCGATGCTTGCAGACGTCGTCGACGCAGTGACATCAGCGGGCCACGAACCCGAAGTCATCTCGACAGCGCCCCTCGACTGTGCCGTTCCGGTCACCGTCGACGACCGCGGGCTTGATCCGCTCGTCAACGACCTGCTCGCGTCGACGGTGACTGACGACGAAGGGGCACTTGCCGTCGTGATGGCCGACCTCCCGCTTGTGACCCGGGAAAGCATCGAACGACTGCTTGCTCCCGAAGCCGATGTGGTGCTGGCTCCGGGTCTAGGCGGTGGGACGAACGCCTTCGTCTGTCGGCATCCGGAGTTCAGGGTCGACTACCACGGCGCGTCTATCCGCGACCATCGGGAGACCGCCCGAGACGTGGGAGCCAGCGTTACCGAAGTTGACTCACGGCGGCTTGCGACCGACATCGACGAACCGGACGACCTCGCTGAGGTGCTGCTACACAGCGACGGCGCGGCCGCCGACTGGCTCAAACAGTCAGGATTCGAGCTGACAGCCACCGGTGGACGGGTCGACGTGGAGCGATTTCGGTAGTTTGACCGAGGTCTCAGCCGCCCTAGTATCAATACTGATACTTCCGAGTTTACATTTAGGTAGTTGCAGACTACTATCCATATGTGACTATTTCTAGTGTCAAGCAGAGCTATGGGGCCAAGCTCGGTGTCGGATACATCGCAACGGCTACCCTGCTTATCACTGTCGGGGTGGTAACACAAGATGTTGCATCGACAGTCGTCGCCGGCATCGCCGGTTTACTGACGCTTGGCTCGATCAACGCAGCCGAAACGGTTGCCAGCATCACCGAGTTATCAGCACAGACACAACGGGTGGCAGACGGAGACCTCGATATCGAAATCGACTCGACGCGTACCGACGAGTTCGGGGACCTTGCTGACTCTATCGAGCAGATGCGCGTCTCGTTGCGCGATCGACTGTCAGAGATGGAGGCCGCGAGGGCAGACCTCGAACAGGCACAGACTGATGCAAACGAGGCACAGGCCGAGGCAGAGGCTGCTGAGGAGGAAGCCAAGGAACTCGCCACTGCCTACCAGGACATTGCAACAGAGTACGGGACAGTCATGGCAGCCGCCGCAGACGGCGATCTCACACAGCGTGTCGATGTGGCCACTGAGTATGACGCTATGGAGACCGTCGGCCAGTCGTTCAATAGGATGATGGATGAGTTACAGGAGACGATCGAGACGGTCACCGCCGTTTCGAAGCGTATCACAACTGAAACTGACGAGATAACCGAAACGAGTCGGCGAGTCCAGCAGGAGGTCGACGCGGCTGTCGAAACGGTCGCCGATATCCAGACGCAAGCAACCGACCAGCAGACAAAACTCGAATCAGTTGCAGTCGATATTCAGGACGTGAGCGCGTCAGCAGAGGAAATTGCCGCAACAATTGACGACCTTGCCGACCGGAGCAGTGAGGTCGAGGAAGCCAGCAGTGACGCTCGGACAGCCTCGGAAACAGCCCTGACGGAGATGGACCAGATACAGGCTGATGCAGCTGACGCTGTCACACAGGTCGAAACCCTCCAGCAGCGAATGGCCGAGATAACGGACATCGCGGATATCATCTCAGAGATCGCGGAGCAGACAAATATGCTGGCACTGAACGCGTCGATAGAGGCCGCTCGCGCTGGTGGACAGGGCAGCGGTGCGGACGGGAACGGGTTCAGCGTCGTTGCAGACGAAGTCAAGTCACTTGCTGAAGAGACGCAGTCGCGGGCTGACGAGATAGCAACGGTCATCGCGGAGGTATCTGAGCAGACAGAGGAGGTGACTGACTCGATACAGGCGACGGAGACGCGAGTCGAAACTGGTACTGAGACCGTCGAATCGGCCCTGTCGGAAATTGCGACAATCGCGGAGGCCGTCGACGACATCTCAGCCTCCATCGAAGAGATGCGAGAAACTACCTCGGAGCAGGCAGACACCGTTCAAGCGACGGCCGACTCGATAGCGGATGTCACCGAAGCAAGCGCGGAGACAGCGACGACTGCGGAAGAAATGTCGACACAGATCCGTCGGCAGCGGGACGTCGTCAAGTCGATTTCCGACTCACTCGATTCCTTCCGTGAAACCGCGGTTGACGACCTCGAATCTCGAGTTCGACTGTTTACCATTAACACAGATACCACAGCGGCAAGCCAAATGCGCGCCGTAGGGTCGCCGTCAATTGGAGGTGACGACTGATGGACGCCGTTTCAGTCGTGTACGGGATAACCGCCGCTGGCTTTGCGGTCGGTGTCGCCATCGTCGGGTTCCTCTATGCGTCGCTTGAGGGGTCCGACGAACGGCCAATTCTGGCGGCACTAGCGCTTATACCCGGGGTTGCAGGTATCTCGTACGTTGCGATGGTGTTCGGTATTGGTACCGTAACCATCGGCGAGACGACGCTTGTCGGGTTCCGATATCTCGACTGGGTGGTGACGACGCCGCTGCTGGTCGGGTTTATCGGGTATACTGCCGGCGCGTCGCGACGCGCGATTGTCGGGGTCATGGCGGCAGACGCCCTGATGATACTTGCAGGCGTCGGGGCGGTCGTCGCCGCCGGGACACTGAAATGGGCACTGTTCGGCGTCTCGGCAGTGTTCCACATCTCGCTGTTTGCCTATCTGTACCTCATCTTCCCGCGCTCGGTTCCGGACGACCCACAGCGTATCGGCCTGTTTAGCCTCCTCAAGAACCACGTCGGGCTGCTGTGGATCGCGTATCCGCTCGTCTGGCTTGCTGGCCCCGAGGGACTTGGATTCGCGACCTACGTCGGTGTCAGCATCACCTATGCGTTTCTCGACCTGCTGGCGAAGGTCCCTTACGTGTACTTTTTCTACGCCCGACGGCAGGTGTTCGCCACGAAACTGCTTCGGGATTCGGGTGACACCACAGTGACGCCGGCGGACTAAGCAGTAGCGGTCACCGAGGTGTCGTCGATCACGCGGCACTTCGGAGCTGATAACGGTTCACAAGTAACCGGCGTGTCGCGACACACTGATTCTGTTGTCATGTGGCCAGTTTCGACCGTCCACAACTACTGGCACAGGCCATCACACACGACTGAAGGTTTTTGTCCGTGGGGTGCCCACCCCGGGACGTGATACCCGGCACGGACGCGTATGACATCGCTATCGAGATTTCGGACGCCGACATCGAGCGACTGCTGTCGGTGATGCCCGAAGATGTCGAGGCCGCGTCGGCGCTGTCCTACTGCCGGAACGTGTTCTTACCCCTGACGACCGCCTGCCGCTACACCTGCACCTATTGCACGTACTACGACCCGCCGGGGCAGGCAGAGCTGATGGACCGCGAAGAGATCCGGGAGACCTGCCGCCGCGGGGCCGACGCCGGCTGTACCGAGGCGCTGTTTACCTTCGGCGACGACCCGGACGACCGCTACACCGCGGTCCACGACCAGCTCGCCGAGTGGGGCCACGACTCCATCCACGAGTACCTCCGGGAAGCCTGCGAAATCGCGCTGGAGGAGGGGTTGCTCCCGCACGCCAACCCCGGCGACCAGACACGCGAGCAGATGGCCCACGTCGCCGACCTGAACGCCTCGATGGGCGTGATGCTTGAGACGACCACAGAGGTTCAGGCACACGGTGGCCCGCGGGCGAAAAACCCCGGTCAGCGACTCAACACCCTCCGGGTGGCCGGCGAACTCGGCGTTCCGTTCACAACGGGCATTCTCGTCGGCATCGGCGAGGACTGGCACCACCGCGCAGAGAGCTTGCTCGCTATCCGAGAGATGCACGAACGCTACGGCCATATTCAGGAGGTCATCATCCAGCCCGTCGTCGAGAACGAGCGCTGGCAGGGCGGCTCCCCCGACCTGGCGACAATGCGCCGGGTGACAGCAATGGCCCGCGCGGCCCTTCCCGAAGAAGTGTCTGTACAGGTCCCCCCGAACCTCGCGCCCGCCCGGGACCTGACTGACTGTGGTATCGACGACCTGGGCGGCGTTTCTCCGGTCACAGTCGACCACATCAACCCCGAGTACGAGTGGCCCGCGCTGCAGGAACTGACCGCCGTCGCCGAGGCCGCCGAGGTGCCACTGAGCGAGCGGTTGCCGGTCTACGACCACTTCGTCGACGACGGCTGGCTCTCTACCCCCATCGAGGCGGCTATCGAGGCCGATAATGACGCCGGCGACCGGTTCCGGTCGATACTGGACCGGGGTGTGAATCCAGTGACGCTGTGACTCCGGCGGCCAGTCTGCAGGTGAACGGGCGCCACGGTCAAACAGACACTGGACAACAATCACCTAGTAGTCTAGGCGGTATCTACACATACGCTGGCGTACCAATATATATCATGCCTGGGCGTGCCTCTGACAGCAGTTCCAGGCGGAATACTCTACCACACCGGCCACGGCCAGTGCCCAGCCGTGGTCCACTAATTCAGTCGAGTAATGGCGTTCCGTCAGCCCGTGGTCCGAGTTGCGGGCCGAGCACGTCGGCGTCGGGGTCGATAACGCGGCGCTGCTCGTAGTCCGTCGAGCGCTCGACGGGCGTCCGGCCGATGGCGGTGATCATGTCGGCGTACTCCTGAAACGACCGGAACTCGCCGTAGTCGCCGCCGGCGCGCTTGGTGATCTCTTCTGAGAGAATCGTCCCCATGAAGTCGTCCGCGCCGCAGGTGAGCATCTTCAATCCCTGCGTGTCACCGTATTTGACCCACGAGGCTTGGATGTGGTCGACGTTGTCGAGGAAGAGCCGTGAGACGGCGATCATCAGTTCGTCCTCGTCGACCGTCGCGCCGCCGTCGACCATGCCACGTTCGTACAGCGGCGTCTCCTCGTGGACAAAGGATAGCGGGACGAACTCTGTGATTGCGCCGGTTCGGTCCTGCAGGTCACGGATGCGCTGCAGGTGCAGCGCACGGTGGTACTCGTTCTCGACGTGGCCGTACATCATCGTCGAGGTCATATCGAGGCCAACCGACGCAGCCGCCGCCATCGCTTCGAGCCACTCGTCAGTGCGGATTTTTCCCGGGCAAATAACATCACGGACCTCGTCGACGAGGATTTCGGCAGCCGTGCCGGGGACGCTGTCGAGCCCGGCGTCTCGCAGTCGGCTAAACACCTCCTCGTAGGACCAGTCAGTGCCCCGGCGGGCGTGATAGGCTTCCTCCGGCGTCATCGAGTGGAGATGGATGTCGCCGACGTTCATTGCGTCGAGCTGTTCGCAGTATGTGGCCGGGTCCGTCTCGTACTCGTCGGGCGAGCGGTAGTTCAGGTCTCCGCGGTCGCTCGTCTCCAGTATCTCCCGGTGTTCGTCGTCCAGCGCGAGCGCGGGGTGGAGTCCAGACACCGAGCAGACCTCGTAGATGCCCCGGTCAAGAGCGTCCTGTACGATTTGACGGGATTCGCTCGGCGTCTTCGTGAAGCCGCCGTGGTCCTCCTGATAATCGCTCCGGAACTGCTCGGAGCGGTCCTTGAAATTACAGAACAGGCAGCCCGTGTTGCAGGCCGTTGTGACGTTGTTGTTGAGGTTCGCGACGAAGGTGACCTCGTCACCGACGACCTCGGCCCGACGGCGGTCGGCCGCTTCGAGCACCTGCTCTTTCCGGTCGTGGTCGATACCGTCCCGGTCAGTGCCCGTGGTAAAGAGTTCGACGGCGTCGTCAACTGTCAGTCGCGTCCCGTTTCTCGCCTTGGCGAGGGCGTTCTCGAACGACTGGTCAGTCGTCGGACGGTGCTCGAACTCGGTGGAGCCGTCCGGAGTACCGACGGTCTCTGGGACGTCCGGCATTGCTGGACAGGAGGGAAAGAACGGTCAAAAGCGTATGGGTACGCACACGGATCACAAGGTCGACAGGGCCCCGTGTTCCGGGAGACAAGCGGCTGCAATTCCGGGAACACTCCATCAGGTCGGCAATACGCCACCGACCCAGCCCGCAGTCTCGACGATAACCCAGGCAACGAAAGCCGCGTACGCGCCGAGCAACGCATACGATTCGAGTTCGCTCAACACAAGGTCGGTTCGGAGGACGGTGAACAGAAGAATCGTTGCCCCGGTCAGGACGCCGAACATCGGCACGGCCATCGCGAAGTCGACGGTCCACGTGCCGGCAATGAGAACGCCAAGCGGGATAGCGACAAGCAGGTCGAACGTATTCGAGCCGAGAACGTTTGCGAGCGACGTGACCCCGCGGTCGTCGCGGGCTGCTCTAACACTGACGAGCGTGTCAGGGAGACTCGTCGCCGCCGCGAGAATCGTCACACCGAGCAGAAACTCCTGAACGCCGGCGGCCCGACCGATGACTCTGACGGCGTGGACGAGGTTCTCCACGGCCACGAGGATGACAGCCAGGCCCAGCAGAAGAAAGAGCCACTCCCGCCCGACCGAGATGTCGGCAGTCCAGTCCTCTTCGGGGTCGTGGTCGGCCGTATCCTGATACTGGATGAAAACGTACAGTCCGTAGAGCGCGAGCGGAATCGCCGCCAGCGGCCGCGTGATAACGCCAGTGAGTGTGGCCTCACCGGGATAGTAGATGACCGCAAGCGCCATCGTAATAAGCAGGACTGAGACGGCGAGCATGTAGAACTGCGCCTCCTTGTAGACGAGTGTCCGGCTCGATTCGAGTTCGTCGTCCGTGGCAATACCCGCAGCTGCGGGAATAATGAGAATGTTGAAGATTGCCGACCCGACGATTGCGCCGACGCCAAGCGGCATTGACCCGCCAAGCGCCGCGACGACGACCGTCGCGACCTCCGGGAAACTTGACCCGACGGCAACGATGATCGCGCCCTGAACGACGTCTGGGAGGCCGTAGTACGTCGCGAGCCGCTCGCTCGATGATTCGAGCCAGTCGCTCCCTTTCCATATCGCGACCGTCGCGGCGACGATGATCGCAGCCTCGACCAACAGACTGGAAGCCATCAGACAGTCAGTCGACGGCCCGACAGAAAACCTTGCCTTCCGAGCGCGAGTGATACTGTCTGTGAAGAATTTCGCTACCGCGAATATCTTACAATAGTTACAGCCGACAGTATGAGAAACGTCTTTGTCCCCGGCGCAAAAGGCGGGCACAATGACGAGCGTCAAGGAATTTCGCGTGGACGAACCGGCGACGGCCGAGGGGCTTGGCCGCGGCGCGTTCGTGTTCACGGACGACTACTCCGTATTCGACTGGGGGAAGATGCCGGACCAGATACCCGACAAGGGCGCGTCGCTGTGTACGATGGGCGCGTACAACTTCCAGCTACTGGAGGAGAACCACGTCCCGACCCACTACGAGGGCGTGAGGCTCCCCGACAGCGACGAGGTACTCGACCTCGGCGAGGCGCTGTCGGCCGACGCCGCCCCCGAGGAAATGGTCATCGAACTCACGCAGGTCCCGGACCTCTCCTTCGAGGACGGGAGCTACGACTACGACGCCTACCACGCGGGGGCCGACGAGAACTACCTCATTCCCCTAGAGATCGTCTTTCGGAACCGGGTCGGCGTCGGGTCGTCACTGCGGTCCCGGACCGAGCCTGCCGACCACGGCCTTGACTACGACACCTGGCCCGAGGAAGTCGTCGACCTCGACGAGCCCATCGTCGAGTTCTCGACGAAATACGAGGAACAGGACCGATACCTCGACCGTGAGGCGGCCGACCGGATCGCCGGCGCGGCCAGCATCGACCGCCTCGAAGAGCTGGCTCGGGCAGTCAACCACATCGTTACGGAACAGGCCGCCGAGGCCAACCTGATCCACGAGGACGGGAAAATCGAGTGTCTGTACTACGACGGAGAGATCCGCGTGGCCGACGTGGTCGGCACGTTCGACGAGAACCGCTTCTCCTACGAGGGACAGCAGGTCTCGAAGGAGGTCATCCGCCAGTACCACAAGCGAACCCAGCCCGAGTGGGTCGAGGCCGTGGGCGAGGCGAAAAACGAGGCCGATGTAGAGGGCGTCGCCGATTGGAAGGCGCTCTGTGATGAGTCACCGGAACCGCTCGATGACGACGTAATCAAAGTCGCGCGCGACCTCTACTGCGCCGGCACAAACGCCTACGTCGGCGGCGACGTGTTCGACGCGCCGTCACTCGACGATGCTGTCGATGCCGCAAGCGAACTCTGACGCCGGTGTGACACGGCGGCGCTGCCGCCTCAACGACAATCGCCGGTGCTGATATACCACAGCAGCCCCTCAACTGTGGCACATGGAGGAGGTCGTCGGCGAACTCATCGATATTATCGTCGCTATCGACGACCAGACGGTGTCGCTGATACTCCAACTCCGGAGCCCACTTCTCACGAAGGTCCTGACCTCGGTGACCGGGCTAGGTTCGGCGGCGGCGGCAGTCGTGTTTCTCGGTTTCTTCGGTCTGGCCGGCTGGGAAGACGAGCTCCTGATAGCTGCCGTGGCGCTGGTGCTGACTGGCGTCGTTGTCGGGGTGCTTATGCAAACAGTGCAGCGGCCGTTTCCGCCTGCCCCGGTGTGTATGACCGGGGACACCGGCACCGTCGCCACGTCGTTTCCCTCCGGTCACGCGGCCGCCGTCGTCGTCTTTGCAATGACAGCGCGCCAGTCGCCGCGGCTTCCGTTCGGCGTCGTCGCCGGCCTCGCGGCGACGGTGTCGTTCTCGCGGGTCTATCTCGGCACGCACTACCTCTCAGACACCGTGGCTGGCGTGGCTATCGGGGTACTCGCGTTCGCCGCCGCGAAGCGACTCGTCGACCGGTCCGACTTCCTGTCGCGAGCTCGACCGGTTCTGGACTGAACCACGGCATATGTCTGTGCGGCCCGGAGTCCAGTTTTTGTGTCGGCAGGCCTGCTTTGCAACACATAGAGGGAGCCGACCGCTTCATGTTCTGGATGCTCTCCGAGACTGTCGCCACCGCGGGGTGGCGAATCGATTGCCGCAGTTACAGCCAGAAGGATGGCCCGTCAGCAACAAGCAAGGCTGACATGCGAGCACGCACCGTCGCTCGAAGCGTTCGCGGCGTCACGTCCAGAAACAGCCCCGTTGCGCCACCGTTTCCGGAGTGAGACGCCGAGCGGCGGTGTCTCAGTCGTCGGCTTCGAGTTCGTCGTCCTCGGCAACGAACTCGCCAAGGCCGTCGATCGGACGGTCGGGGTTCAGCTGGTCGAGTTTCTCCGGTGCACCAAGCTGGGCCGAGGTTTCCTCGGGGTCCCGCAGTTTCGTCCGGCCACGATGGACGTTCACCTCGTCGTCGAGGTGGAGCTTGATGGCCTCAATGAGTGCCTCGGCTTCGAGCGGCTGGCCGATCTGCTGGAGCTCCTCCTCAGTGGCGTCGTCGGGGACGTTGAACGCGCGCTGGGTGATGATCGGTCCCTGATCCAGATCCGTCGTCACGTAGTGGGCGGTGACGCCAGCGATGCGGACGCCCTCCTCGATAGCCTGCATATATGCCGACGCACCGGGGAAGGCGGGGAGCAGGCTCGGGTGGACGTTGATGATCCGGCTCTCGTACCGGAAGACGACATCGGGCGAGAGGATGCGCATATACCGGGCCAGCGCAATGAGGTCAGCGTCGTACTGTGCGAGCAGATCGAGCAGTTGGTCCTCGTCCGGCGTCCCCTTCTCGTCGCCGATGTCGTGGAACGGAACGTCGTATTTGGCCGCCAGCGGTTCGAGGTCGTCGTGGTTCCCGATGACCACCTCGATGTCGGCCCCGAGGTCGCCGTTGGCCCACGCCTCGAACAGCGCCTCCAGACAGTGAGACTCCTTCGTGACGAGGACGGCGATGGTCTGGGTCTCGCGGTCGGCGGGGAACCGGACCTGCACGTCGACGCCGAGTGCGTCGCCCAGTTCGGTGAGGTCTTCGCGGAGTTTCTCCTCCGTCGTCACCATCCCGGACGTGTCGACGCGCATGGTCATCCGGAAGACCCCTTCTCGGACAGCCTGATCGAGGTCTTCGATGTTGATGCTGCGCTCGAACAGGAGCGAGGTCACTTCGGCGATGAGGCCCGTGTCGTCCTCGCCGACGACCGTAATCTCAGTCAAATCGCGAGTCACGATACCCACCTCCGGACAGCGTCGTCATTCATTTGACGCAGAGTCGGCAGTCCCACGGCAAAAGCCTTCGTTTTCCACCGAGCGTGGCCGCCAACCATTTGTGTGTTAGTCCGTGAACGTCTGGTCGTGATGAGTGATTCGCCGACCGTTCTCTGTGTCCAGCCGGACGCCGACGAGCGCGCCGAGACGGCCGACGCGCTTGCCGACGCCGGACTCGCTGTCGAGGGAGTTGGGTCCCTCGATACGTTGACCGCAGCACTTGACCGGTCGGTCGACTGCGTTGTGACGGCCTTCGACCTTCCAGACGGGGACGGGTTCGACGTGGTAGACGCGGTCCGTGCAGTGAATCCGGCCTGTGTTGTGACTCTCTATACGGAACACGCGCCGTCGGACCTCCCCCGCGGCGGGCCCGAGCAGGTCGTCGAATACGTGCCGCGGACGGTTCCGGAGTCCCGGGAGCGGCTTGCAGATGTGGCTGCCATGGCTGCCGCCGAGGTAACGCAGGCGGCCTACCCGGTTCCGGAGACCGAGACGGAGCGGCTGGCCGCCGTCCAGCAGTACGATGTCGACCAGTTGGCGGCAATCGACGCGTTCGACCGGCTGACGGCGCTTATGGCCAGTCACTTCGACATCGACGTGGCCTTTGTCGGCCTCATGGACGAACACGAGGAGCGGTTCGTGGCGTGTGAGGGAGCCAACTGGCGGACCCTCGCCCGCGAGGACACCATCTGCACCCATACGATTCTCTCGGACGAGACGATGGTCGTCGAAGACACCCACGAAGACCCACGCTTTGCCGAGGTTGACGCGCTGAAACAGCTCAATATCAGGTCCTACGCCGGCGTCCGAATTACAGACAGGGAGGGGAACGCAATTGGTGCCGTCTGTTGCACCGACGGCGAACCGCGGCGTTACACGCAGACCGAACGAGACGACCTCCAGCGGTTCGCTGACGAGGTTGAGGACCAACTGCTGCTGCGACGCCGGCTACAGGGGGACCGCTAATGGCACAGCAACAGGACGACCGATACACGTTCGACGACCTACCGCTGAATCCGGTCGAGTCAGGAACGAGCCTGCTCGTGACCGGGCCCGGTCTGAGCGGCGCGCGGGAGATGGGACTGCGACTGCTCTGTAGTCCCGATACCAACGGCGGGACCGTCCTCGTCGCGACAGACAGCGACGCCACAACGATGCTCAAGGACTTCGAGCGCCACGGCGGTGCGCTCGACCGCGAGCGAGTTCGTGTTATCGATTGCGCACAGGAAAGCGGCGACCTGTCGGAGGACAACGTGTCCACGGTCAACACGCCGGCGGACCTGACCGGTATCGGTATCGAGTACTCCGGTCAGTACGAGTCGACGTACGCCAGCGGCTACACGCGAGTCCGCACCGGCATCATCACGCTGACGCCGTTGCTCGTCTACAGCGACGACGTGCGGGCGGTGTACCGGTTCCTCAACACCATCACCGGCCGGATCGGAACTGCGGATGGGCTGGGTATCTGTGTGCTCGACCCGAACGCCCACGAGGAGCAGGTCGTCGAAAGCGTGGCACGGTTTTTCGACGGGCGGGTCGATATTCGTGCTGATCAAGGCGACCTTGATCTCCGAGTGGCCGGCCTGCAAAACCAGCCAACCAACTGGACGCCGGTCGGAACGTGACCTGCCGGGAGAACACAAGCGTTTTCTCCGCTGCCCGCTCGCTTGCCAGTAATGACTGCCTTTACCGCGACCGTCACCGTCCGCCTCAAACGGGGCGTCCTCGACCCCGAGGCAGAGACGACACAGCGCTCGCTGGAACGCCTCGGCTTCGACCTGAACGACCTCCGCTCGGCGGATGTGTTCGAGCTAGATCTCGACGCCGACAGCGCCGACGACGCGGCCGAGCGCGCCGAGGAGATGGCCGAGCGGCTCCTGGCGAACCCCACGATCCACGACTACGACATCGAGGTGACCGAGACAGAATGACCAGCACCTCGAAACTGACGGCAAAGGTCTGTTCCCACACGGGGTGGCTCGCGTGACCATTGCCGTCATCCAGTTCGGCGGCTCGAACTGCGACCGCGACGCCGTCCAGGCTCTGGAATCGCTGGGCTTCGACGCCGAACTCGTCTGGCACGAGGACGGGCTTCCCGAGGATGTCGAGGGCGTCGTCCTCCCCGGCGGCTTCTCCTACGGCGATTACCTCCGTGCCGGCGCGATGGCCGCCCGCTCGCCAATCATGGCCGACGTCCGCGAAGTCGCAAGCGAGGGAACGCCGGTGCTTGGCATCTGCAACGGCGCGCAGATCGGCTGCGAGTCGTCGCTGACCCCCGGCGCGTTCACGACCAACGAGAGCGCCCGCTTCCAGTGTGAGCACGTCCACCTGCGCGTCGAGAACGCCGACACGCCATGGACCAGCCAGTACGAGGACGGCGAGGTCGTCGAACTCCCGATCGCTCACGGTGAGGGCCGCTATGAGATCACCGACGAGCGTCTGGATGAACTCGAAGCCGAGGACCGGATTCTGTTCAAATACTGTGACGAGGACGGGACTGTCACACCCGAAGCGAACCCGAACGGCTCGAAGCACAGCGTGGCCGGCGTCACCGGCGAAGCCGAACACGTCGCCGTCATGATGCCCCACCCGGAGCGGGCGACACTGTCGGACCTCGGTCGGACTGACGGCCGCGGCGTTCTCACGGGCTTCGCTGAGTAACGGTCACAGACGAAACTGTCACTGCGGCGGTTTCATACGCGACTGGGGCATATCCGAACAGCCGCGCCGCTATCTGGTTGTGTCTCAAAGGGGAAGGGACCAGCGGAGCGTGTGACATAGTCCGGCGGCCCCTATATTGGCCTTGGCGGTCAAGCCGTATAAATACATGCGTACCGGAGTGGAAGTGAAATCGAGGAGGAAAAAGCGTTTGGCTGCGGCTGATGGCGATAGAGTGCATCAGCCACTCGCATGTGCTCTCGGCAACGAATCATCGCTAACAGGGCAGCCTTCCCCCGCTCGCGTTGTGTCGAGCGCTAGTGCCTCTCAGGACAACGAGCCGCGAGGGTGTCCGCTACCGCTGTCGCCCGTACAGACCTAACAGAATAGATACATCGGTTTATCCATCATAAATTATATTTGCTGTTGGGTCAACGCTGTATCTATGCCGATACAACGACGAGAGTTCATTGCAGCAATAGGGACAGGCGCGTTAGCAACTACCGCCGGGTGTGCGCAGTCCGGGGAAGGCAGCGGCCAGACCGAAGCGGAAACGGAAGCGGAATCCGGGGGCGGCGGTCAGCCAGGGGTGGCCGGCGAAACCCTGACGCTTACGACAACAACGAGTACGTACGACACGGGCCTGCTCAATGAGATCCACCCCGACTTCGAGGATATGTACGGCGTGTCGGTCGATGCAGTCGCACAGGGGACCGGTGCGGCTCTCGAATCGGCCCGCAACGGTGACTCGGACATCGTGATGGTCCACGCCCGCGGCCTCGAAGACGATTTCATGCGCAACGGATACGGGATCAACCGCCGGGACCTGATGTTCAACGACTTCGTCATCGTCGGCCCCGAAGACGACCCGGCAGGGATTCAGGGCATGGGTTCGGCCACGGAGGCACTGACAACTATCGCCGAGTCGGAGTCCCAGTTCGTCTCACGCGGGGACAACTCCGGTACCCACACCAAGGAACTCAACCTCTGGGAAGCGGCGGGAACTGAACCGGGCGGAAACTGGTATCAGGAGACTGGGACCGGCATGGGTGAGGCGCTGAACATCGCCAACCAGCAGGGCGCGTACACGCTCTCGGATCGCGGGACGTACATCTCCCAGCGCTCAGAGATCGACCTCGTCATTCTGGTGCAGGGGCCGATCGAGGACGGACCAGAGATCCTCGCGAACCCGTACGGGATTATGGCGGTCAATCCCGGCGTCCACGACAACGCGAACTACGATCTGGCAATGGCATACATCGGCTGGATCACCAGCCCCGGAACCCAGGACGCAATTTCGAACTATCAGGTCAACGGCGAACAGTTGTTCTTCCCGGAAGCCGTGTCCGAGGACCCCAACTTCCAGCAGTACGTGCCAGAAGGATGGAGTAGCGACGCAGGCGAGTAAGCGTGTTCCTCGATTCAGTCGGATACCTACCGATGACCGTCGTCGCCCTTCCGTTCCGGGAAGGGTACGTGTCGAGTATCATTTACGTCTCACTATACGTGAGTGTCATAGCCGTGACACTGAGCACGCTGTTCAGCCTCCCGATCGCCGTGGTGATGGGGTTTTCTGACTTTCCCGGCAAGCAGTTCGTGAAGTCAGTCATCAACACTGGGATGGGGTTTCCAAGCGTGGTCGTCGGTCTTCTCGTCCTGTTTACCGTCTCGAACCAGGGACCGCTGGGGGATCTAGAGCTGATATTCACCAAGGAGGCGATGATCATGTCTCAGTTCGTCCTGGCAACGCCGCCGATTACGGCGATCAGCCTCGCGGCTATCAGTGGCGTCGACGACAAGGTCCGCGACGCCGCACACGTTCTCGGCGGAACACGCCTTGACGTGGCGCTAGTCGTACTCAAGGAGGCCAGATACGGTATCGCAACGGCAGTGCTTGCGGGCTTTGGCCGTGCCATCAGCGAAGTCGGGTCCGTGCTCATCGTCGGCGGGAATATCACGAGCGCACGGGGCATCTCGAAAACGCGGACGCTGACAACCGCGATTCAACTCGAAGCCCGACAGGGACAGTACGAGACGGCGATGATTCTCGGGGCCGTGCTGGTCACGCTTGTGTTGACGGTCAACGCTATCGTCATCCGACTGGGGGACCAGGGGGTGCAGCGATAATGCTCGATGTCACGGCGGTATCACACGCCTACGGAGACGACTACGTGTTCCGGGACCTCTCGATCGCGATCGAACCCGGCGAGGTCGTTGCCGTCATCGGTCCATCGGGCGTCGGGAAGACGACGCTGCTCCGACTGCTCGCGTTCTCACTGGAACCGGACGAGGGAACCATCGGCTTCGACGACACGGACGTGTGGGCCGTCGACGAAGCGACACGGCTCTCGCTGCGTCGGCGGATCGGCATGGTGTTTCAGGAAGCGAGTCTGTTCGACGCGCCGGTCGCTCGCAACGTCGAATACGGGCTTCGAATCCGCAGGTCGTGGACAGCCAGACTGCAGCGCGAACTACAGTCCATAGTTCGCTCGAACGGCACCGCGGCGGCCGTTCACGAGGCCCTCGGCGTTGTCGGGCTGACCGAGAAAATGGACCAGCACGCGGATTCGCTCTCGGGCGGCGAGGCCCAGCGGGTGTCGTTCGCCCGCGCGCTGGCCTACGACCCGGACCTGCTGTTACTCGACGAACCGACATCGGATCTGGACCCACGGAACACCGCCGTTATCGAGGATGCGATAGCCGAGGCCCGGAACCGGGGTATCGGTGTCGTGGTGGCGACACACGACATGCATCAGGCGGAGCGGGTGGCAGACCGGGTCGCAGTGCTACTCGACGAGCAAATAACTGAAATAGCCCCGACAGAAGTGATTTTCCAGAACCCATCGGACCACCGCACCCAGAAGTTCATCTCCGGAGAACTGGTCTACTGACCGCTTCATACCCCACTCCGATCACCGGTGGAAGATAGGGCTGGTCGGCGGCAATACCTTTATCGGGGAACGACATTGTCGAGATATGGATGCGACTGCGGACGTCGAAGTGCAACTGGAGCAGGGCGACGTGGCGCTGACCGCCCGCGACCGGACGCTCCTGCAGGCGGTCGCGGCCCACGGGTCGCTGAACGCCGCCGCCGACGCGCTGGGTCGGTCGTACGCCCACGCCCAGCGCCGCATCGTGGAACTGGAAGATGCTTTCGGCCCGCTGGTCGACCGCAGTCGAGGTGGCAGTGGTGGCGGCGGCAGTGAACTCACGGACGCTGCTGAGCAACTACTGGCCCGGTTTCAGCGGCTACAGGCCGATTTCGACGGGGTAGCGACGGCGGAAGAGACAGTCCTGCGAGGGACTGTCGTGGACCGTGACGGGGAACTTGCGACCGTCGAAACCCCGCCGGGGACGGTCCGGGCCATCGTCGACACTGAAGCGTGTCCCGGTGACGCGGTGGAGGTCGGCATCCGCGCCGACACGGTGACGCTGAACGCACCGTCCGAGGCCCCGGAGTCGACGGGGACAAGCGCACGCAACCAGTTCGCGGGCACCGTCGAGCGTATCGACGAGGGAACCTCTATCGCGCTTGTTGCGCTGGCTGTCGACCCGACGACGACGCTGTCAGCGCTCGTGACCGACACAAGCCTCGACAAACTTGATATCACTACGGGCGCGGAACTCGTCGCCTCGTTCAAAGCGACCGCGACCGCCGGCGTCATTCCCGCTCTCGACCGGTCGCTGTCGGATGAGTCATCGTAAGCAAGTGAACGGCGGCGTAAGAGGAGCCTTAGAGACCCCAGCCGGACGGCAGCAGGTCGGACTGGCAGGCACTGCAGGCGACCATTCCGTCGCCGTCGATGCACTGTCGCCGTTCACCGCACAGGTCACACTCCGTGACCGTCCCGCGTTTATTGAAACTTCGGCTGTTCTGGTCACCGTTCGGGGTCATATCGAACAGTATTATGCGCGAAAGACGGATAAGCGTTGGTCGACAGGCCATCACACGGTTTCTGTCGGCTCGAAGGCCTATCGAGCGAGCGGGAGCGAGTAGCTGCGCTCGCGTTCGATGACAGCGTCCCACGTCGCCTCGCACTCGCAGCTCACCTGCTCGAACACCGACGGGTCCTGCCGGAGGTCGAAGTCCTTGATAGCGCGCTGGACTTTGTCGTCACACTCGCCGCAGTTGTGCGGGCCACGGTCGCTGCCGTGGCCGACCGGGTCCGAGACGACGATGACGTCCTCATCGGCGGTCGACTCCAGCACGTCGGCGACCGACCAGAGCCACGGCGGTCGGTAGCCGCCGTCGTGGTACAGCTCCTCGACCATCGTGTATCGCTGGACGTTACAGGGGTTCATCGAGACGGTGTGACAGCCGTCGACGGCCGCACAGCGTCGCACCGACCGCTTCATATCCTCGACGGCCTCGGCTTCGGAGAGGAACGGCGGCTTCATCAGGAGGTACGCCTTGACGCCGGCACCGGCGGCCTGCGCCGCCTCGGAGGCCGCCTCGAAGTCGGCAAAGTCGAAGTACTTGTTCACGCAATCGTGGCGGACGCGGTCGGTCGCCGTCTCCAGACCCACCGCCACGTCCGTCTCCAGACCTACGTCGACGAAGTCGCCGACGGTCTCCTCGTCGATGAAGTCCGGCAGTGACTCGACGACGATGCGCTCACGGTCGGCGAAGGTTTCGGCGATAGCCTGACGCGTTTCCGCCGGGACTTCGCGCTCGTCGAGGAAGCTCCCGGAGGTGTAAATCTTGATGAGGCCGCTCTGCTCGTCGCTGTTCTCGCTTTCGTGGTCCAGACAGTGTTGAATCTGTGCCATGAGGTCTTCATGGGCGACACTCCCTCCTTCAACGCTCTCGGCGACGTAGCCACACATCGTACAGCCGCCGGCACGTGCCCACCGACAGCCGCCGGTGTTCAGGATGATAGTCAGGCTCTGGTAGACGCCGTCCGGGGTGTTGTCCTCGTCGAGCCACACGCGGGTCGGCTCGCGAGGGTCATAGGTCGAGTCGTTGCGCGACCGGATGTCACGCATCACGGAGTTGTGGGCGTCCATGCCCTTGCCCTCCTCGTAGACTTCAGGACTGGGCTTGCTCATTGAGGCGAGGTAGCCGATGAGCGCGTAAAGCCGCTTCGTTACTGCCGGGATTGTGGGCCGGTTTGGTCCGGAAGTGCGCCGGAGCGGTGGGCCACGAGCCACGCCAGTCCGGCCAGAACAGCCCCAACAGCGTTGGCCACGAAGTCAGCGCCACTTACACCGCGTGACGGGACGAGCGCCTGCAGGAGTTCGACCCCGGCCCCGTAGCAAAGGGAGACAATCACGAGTGCTGCAACCGTCGTCACATCGCGGGCCTGCCGGCCCCACGCGAGCAGCACCGCCAACGTGCCGTAACTCGCCGCGTGCACCCACTTATCCAGCGCGAAACCGAGAAGTGCGGGGACCTGCTCGCCCGCCCCTTCTGGAACCGGAAGCAGTGATGTGACCAGTACCAACAGGGAAAACCCGATTGCAGGGAGGTAGCGGCGGAACCCCGACACGTCCATACTGGCGGTTTTCCCGGTGCGCAAATAAGTCGGACGGTCAGGGAAGCCGGTAGCCGATTCGGAACGAATCCCAGCGGACCCTGTTACCGCTCGTCGACGTGTCGCATCTGGACGGCAATACCGCGCGTCGAGGACCGCATCTCCGGGCCGCTCATCTGGGCGCGACCGACGCCAAAGGCCGCATCACCCTGAATCACCACGTCATCGCCGACGCGGATGTCGTCGCTGGCGTCCGTGATCCCCGGCGCAAGCACAGAGCCGTGAGGGACGAACGGCTCGATTTCGACGGTTTTCGTCGGTACGTCGCTCTCGACCCAGCGGCGCGCGCCGGCGGTGGTCAGCGAGAGCACGCCGTACTGCTGGGCGAGCGCCGCCAGTTGCTCCCCGTCAGCGTCGTCGGCGCGCAGTTGCGGATACCGCCCCTGCGTCGACAGGTCGTCGAACAGTTCGTCGCCCGCGCCTTCGCCGAACTGGTAGTCAGCAACGGCGCGGATAGTGTTGTGTTCGCGCTCGCGTTTCGGATAGCGGTCCCAGCCCTCCAGTTCGGCGGCGAGGTTCCCCAGCGAATCCGCCGTCGTTGGGTGGTCGGTAACCGTGTAGGTGAACTCCCGGTCCAGCGAATCGGCCACGCGCTCGCAGATGTCGCGGTAGCCTTCGCCGGGAACGTGGGCAATAATCTCTGGGTAGTCAGTGCTTTCTAAATAGCGTTCGAGCACGCGGCTGACGAACTCGATTTCAGTGGCGGTCCAGTCGCCCGTGACCACGGAGTCGTAGTGCTGTGCGGGGTAAGTGAGTTCGAGTTCTTGCGGAACAACACCGATGGGCGAGGTCATCGAGACGACGTGGGCGCGCCACTTGATAGCGTCGTGGTACTGTTTGTGGCTCTGTGAGTCGCTGTAGGGTTTCCGTGCCGAGCACGGGACCAGCACGAGCGGTCGGTCGTCAAAGCGGGGGACGTAGCGGTCGGTGACGCGCTCGGCGAAGCGCTGGATTTCGACCCGCCGGAGCGAGTCGTCACTGGCCGCCGAGAGGTCGGCCCGCCGGATGAGCGGCGTTCGCTCCTCCAGATAGCCGTACCCCTGGTCCAGCCGTCGGAACGTCGCGGTGAGCCAGTTGTCCTGTCTGGCCTGACCCTCGACGTAGTCACGGAGGCGACCGTCACGAATCCGGCGGCGGACGCGTCGGAGTTCCGCGGCGAGCGCGTTGACGTTGTGTTCAGCGCAGTCCTCGCGGTCGAACTCCGCGCGTGGCTGCTGGCAGGCCGGACACGCACACGGGAGTTCGTCGAGGTCTTCGAGGAAGTACGCCTCGTCGGTCGTGAGATACCGCCCCTCAGTCCCACGGATGACGGCGCGGTCGGGGTCCACGAGGTCGACACCGGCATAGACGAGCATTGCGACGTTTCGCGGCGTTGCAACGCCGGGCAGATAGAGCGCGGTGTCCGCGGGAATTGCCTCACGGACGGTCGTAACGGCATCGACGAACGCCGACGCGTGCCCGACATAGCCGGGCGCACCAGCGAGAACGTAGGCGTCGCTGCCGTGGTTGGTCGCGGTATCAGGGGAAACAACGGCCGCACTTGGGAACTCGACATCCGGATAGTCGACGGCGAAAGCCTCGGCGACTTCGTCCGGCGTGCCGGCGGGGAGTCCGCGGTGGGGCAAGACAGTGAGCAACGAGTCGTCGCCGTCGGGAGCGTCTCGCTCGGTAGACCAGCGGCTTCCGGCGTCAGCAAGGACGTGTCGGCAGTCGCCCGGCGTCTCAGTGTCCACGTCGTCGACCAGCGCTGGCGTCGTCACGGAGTCGGCGAGGCGCAACTCACCCACTCGCGCGGCGCTGTCGCGCTCGTGGACCTCGAAGTAGTCGGTCATGCAATGGCGTCAGCCACGCGCGACCAACTATCTTGCCTTTGGGCCAGCACGACCCCGCGAGCAAAAAGCCGTTCAAATCCAGCAAACGGCATCCTGATCGGGAGTTATGTGACCATGATTATCGCAAACAAGCCGCTATTCGCTGATTAGCTAGGTCCTAACTAAATCCATCGGGGATGACAGACGACTCGTGCAGCGACAGACACGACGAGACGTGTTGCTCGCTCTCTCGGGGACAGCCGTAGCGCTGGGGGGCTGTTCGACCGGCCTCTCCTCGGGGGACTCGGGTGCGAGGGCCGTGTCAGATGAGACGGAGCCGACACCAACGGAACAGGTATCGGGGTCACCAACAGAACAGGTATCGGAGCCACCAGGTAAAAACAGGGCCGCAATGTTCGTCCATCTCGATACGCTGGCCGCGATACAGTCTCGTGTTGAGAACGGCGACAGCCCGTGGACGGGGGCCCACGAGGCCTTCATGAGTGATGTCCGCGACGCGATGGCAGCGGACCCCGAGAGTGTCACGGACAACGGCGACGGCCACGAGTTCAAAACGAAAGGACCTGAAGACCCCGCGGAACGCAAGGACTACGTTGCCGCGATCAGGACGGGGGACCGGCTCCGGGACCTCGGCCTCGCCTACCAGTACACCGGTGCGGATCAATACGCCGAGAAGGCCGTCGAACTGCTGGACCACTGGTTCCTGCGGTCGGAGACCTATATGGCTCCTGTAAAAACGAACAGCATCGAGCAGTTCATCACGCTCCCGAAAATGTGGTGGGGCGCGGAACTCGTTCGGGGCCACGAGGCGTGGAGCGACGACAGTGTCGGCGCGGAGGCCGACCTGCAGGAGTGGGTCCGGACGTTCCTCGACGACGTGGGCCACAACATTCCGACCGCGATGGGGCAACAGAACATCTTCAACTGGCAGGAGATGACCCACGCCGCCGGCTCAGTGTATCTCCGAGATTGGGACCGCTTCCGTGATGCCATCCAACGGAACCGCGAAGACGGCTTCACCCAACTCCGCGAGGACGGCCTGCTGGAAAACGAAATCATTCGTGCGTCGAGTCTGGCGTACTCGCTGTATGCGGCGAAGGCACTGATCACCGCCGCGGAACTCAGCCGACTCTACGCCGACAAACTCGACGGCCCCACACTGTACGAGTACAAGAAATTCGACGGTGACAGGGGTGCTATCGAGCGGATTCTCGACGCCCACGCGCCATACGTGGCCGACCCAGAGGCCTGGGAGGCGATGGGTGAAGGGGACCCCGACCGGTTTGTCAACAGTGACGGCTTCCCCGCCAGAAAGCAGGAAGCCGCGTCCTCGCTGTACGAGGTGGCCTACTCGTACTACGAGAAAGATACGTATCTGAAAGCGCTCAAGCAGAGCGGACAGCCAGTGAAGAACGTCCCGACGTACGTCTCAGCCCAGCAGGCGGCAATTGACAACCCTGACCGGCCACATCGGGACGAACGCATCCTCGGCTGGACAACGTTCACGCACGGCGAGCGGTTCCGGCTTGACCTGTAACAGCGTTGTTTCCGGAGACGCAGTCACACCGCCACGTTTTGGATGCCAGCGGCTCTAAGTCCGGTATGAATGTTGTCGTGACCGGCGGCCGGGGGAGTTCCGGGCGCTGGATCGTCGACCGTCTCGCCGGACCGCACGACGTAACAGTGCTTGACCGCCGTCTCCCCGATGACGAGGGTCAGCCGGCTGTTGAGTATCAGGCGCTCGATCTGACAGACGCCGGGGGCGTCTTCGACACGCTCACCGCCATCGACCCGGATGCAGTGGTCCACTGGGCGGCGATTCCGGTAGCTGGGAACCATCCCGGTGTAGACCTGTTCCAGAACAATACGCTGGCGGCACACAACGTCCTCTCGGCGGCTGGCCGTGTCGGCGCTGACGTGGTGCAGGGCTCATCTGATGGTGCGTACGGCTTCTTTTTCGCCGAGGAGACCCCCGTGCCAGATGAACTCCCGATTACGGAAAAGCACGCACGCAGGCCCGAGGACGACTACGGGCTCTCAAAGGTCGTTACCGAGGAAATCGGGAAGACGATTGCCCGCCGGGACGGCATCTCTGTGGCGTCAATCCGCCCGTCGTGGATACAGATTCCCGGGGAGTACCCCTGTCGGTCAGAGGACTACGTTGACGACCTCGCGGCTGGCGCGGGCAACTACTGGTCGTACGTTGACGTGCGAGACGTAGCCGGCCTCGTCGAGGCCGCGCTCACCGCAGATGTTGCGGGGCATGAGACGTTCAACTGCGTCGGCCCCGACAACGCGCTGGGCCGACCGCTGGTCGAACTTATGCGCGACCACTACGGTCGTGTGCCGGACGACTGTACAGTCGAAGGGGACGCCGCGGCGTACTCGACAGCCAAGGCCACGGAACGGCTGGGTTGGGAGCCGACCCGTTCGTGGCGTGAGGCTGCCGATGTGGACGTGGATGTGCCGACAGTCTGACCCGCGGCGAGAAGATTAAAACGGATCAGTCGCGGGCGTGCAGGTCTCGCAGGCGAACGCCCTCAGGCACGCGGTCAAGTGCCGTTGCTGGCCAGTCGTCGTGGACCAGGGTAAAGGACACGTCGGGGTGGAGTTCGACCAGTCGTCGGACTCCTGTAGCCGCGGCCTCGTAGGCAGCCCGGTCGGTCCGGTCCGGCGTTTCCGCGGTCAGCGGATAGGTGTCAGCGAGTTCGCGCGGGTACGGACCGAACGGGGGCAGGACGCCCCAGCTCTCGTCATACTGTGCACTGGAACTGCCTTCGGTCAGCAGCACTTCCTCGCCCTCGACCGGGAGGCGCTCCAGTCGGTCCTGATGGCGTCGGACCTCGGGCCGGCGGGCGCTTTCAGTCGAGGTGTAGAAGAACGCGTCCTTCGAGACCGGGTCAGTGCGTTCGAGTTGCTCGGCGTGGTCGAGCAAGGCGCGGTAGCCGTCGAGCATCTCCGGATGACCACGGGCGCGGCTGTCGACCAGTTCCATGAGGTTGCCCGAGCGAATCGCCTGCTTGACCGTCCGGATTTCGCCGTAGGTGACGTGGAGGTTGTGCCGCGCGAGCAGTTCCTCGCGTGCGTCGGCGTCCATCGCATCGAGTTCCGCCGGCGTGTGGTCGGTACAGACCGGGCAGTGACACGGGAAGTAGCTCAGTTCGTCGAGCAGTTCCGTCCCCTGCACCGTGAGATAGCGGTCGTCGCGGGCATACAGCGCGTACGCCGCCGAATCGAACAGGTCACAGCCAAGCGCCGCCGCCATCGCGAACATCATCGGATGGCCCGCACCGAACAGGTGGACCGGGCCGACCTCCCCCAGCCCGCGCTTGCAGGCCGCGACCACATCCGCGAGGTCAGCGTAGCGGTACTCGTTCATTAGCGGGACGACGGCTCCCAGCGGGAACACGTCAAGTCCGGTCGAGACGGCATCTGCAGCGGCGCGCTCCCGCAGGTCCGGATACGTCGCGCCCTGAACCGGCGCACTGACGAGCATCTCGCCGGTGTCGACGGTAGCAGCGTGTTCGAGCCGTTCCTGTGTCGTTTTGAGTTCCTCGGTCGCCCGCTCGCGGTCCACGTCCGGCGGCGTCGGGATGTCCACCGGCGTGCCGATATCGGAGCCGATCTCGTGTTGGAACTCCAAAATCTCCTCAGTGGTCACGTCGATGTCGCCGTACTCGGCGAGCTGGAAGGACCCGGAGTCGGTCATGATAGCCCCGTCGAACCCAAGCAGGTCGTGGAGGCCTTGCTCTAACACAGGCTCACGGAGGTCATCGGAGCCGTGCAGGATGTAGCTGTTCGTGATGAGTATCTCCGCCCCGAACTCCGATGCCAACGTTGCCGGTGCAACCGTCTGGACGTGGGGATTGACCACCGGCAGAATAGTCGGCGTCTCAACGGTGACGCCGGCCCGTGGCACCGTTAGCTCGCCCAGCCGGCCCGCGGCGTCGTACTGGCGGACCTCGAAATTCGTCATTACACGTCGTCGTCGGTCGGCGCGCCTAAGGGTTGTGTTCCCCCGTGGCTGGCCGTTCGTCGCTGGCGGAAGCCGAGAACGACGGTGGGGCCGAACGGCGCACCGGCCGGCGCAGCGCCGCTATTCGTCGGGCTGTTCCGCTCCGCCGGGCACCAGTTTCCGCTCGGGCCGGTGGACGGTCCCGGAGTCCTCGTCAGCGACGTACGTCTGTGAGGTTCGGAACATAGCAACCACGTCGTCGCGGGACCCGTAGGCGTCCTCGACAAGCCGTTCGAGCAGTTCCGCCCGCGAAATCGGCTGACCGGTCCGACGGCGGACAGCCGCGCGCAGTTTATCGAGCCGGCGTTCCGTCTGTTCGTCGAGTGCAATCGGGGCCATGTGTTTGCTGGTACCACTCCACATGATTTCAAGCTGTCGTCAGTTCAGCGCTCGAACAGGGCATAGTACATGATACCTACGGCAGACCGACTGTCACGGAGCGTGCCGTCGCGCACCGACTGGACCAGCGAATCGAAGTCGGCAGTGTCGACCCGAATCGTTTCGTTGTGGTCGAGGTTCTGGTCGGCCGCCGCCTCACAGCCGCGTGCGACGTAGTAATGGAACACATAATCAGTGTTGCCGTTAGCCGGTTCGCCCGTGTAGAGGTGGTCGAACGTATCGGCCTCGTAGCCTGTCTCCTCGCGGAGTTCGCGGGCGGCGGCGACGGTTGGGTCGTCGTCCTCGTCTTCCATCGTTCCGGCAGGCAGACCGTAGTTGATTCGACGGACTGGCTGTCGCCACTCCTCGATAACGACCACGTCGCCGTCGGCGGTAAACGGGAGCACGATGACGCTCTCACCGTGCTGCACGTAATCGAACGCACCCTTCGTGCCGTCAGGGAAGCGGACATCCTCACGGACGACATCAAACCCCGGACAGGCGTATGCGGTCTCTGCATCGAGCGTCTCCCAGGCGAGTTCCTCGTCCATACTGGGAGTGTGGTCCCCACCGGCAAAGTCAACACGGGTCCACGCAAATGCAGGCACCGGACGGATGCGAGATGGCGCACTCTGTAGAGGTGGAATGAGAGTATCGACAATCGTCATCCTGCTCGGTATTGTACTGTTCGTCCTCCCGGTCCCCGGAACGTTCATCGCTGGGGGACTGGCCCTCGTCGCCGGCGGGTTGGCCCGGTGGGGCGGGCTCTGAGGATAGCACGAGCACTCACAGCTTGTCAGCGGCCTGTGCCTGCTCGGTCCGTCGATCTGCCTGTTCGAGGCGTCGTCGGGCCGCATTCGACAGCGGGTCCGAGAGAGCGTCCCTTGCATCCTCGATTCTGGTCGCGACGCGCCGGAGCCGGTCAGCGACGGCCTGAAGTTGCTTGTCAGCGTTTCCGCGGTCACCGGCCTCGGCGCGTTCCGTTGCTCGCTCGGCGGCTTCAACGACAGCGGCAAGCGCTCGTTCGAGGCCCTGGATAGCGTTCCCGGAGCCGCCGCTACTCCCGGAAGTACCGTCATCATCGTCAGAATCGCCGTCATCGTCCATTTCGTCGAGCACCGATTGGCGCGTCTCCTCGGCGATGTCGGCGAGGAACGACGCCAGCGAGGCCTTGCCAGTTCGGGGCTCATCGATTGTTGCGGCAGTGTCGGCCTCGGGGTCCGGGTTCACCCGGAATGCACCTATCTCGTCGTCGCGGTCCCGGACCTCCGTCGTATACGCGCCGCCGCCGTGGACGTACACAGCGTCGGGTTCGGCGAGCGGGGCGTCGTACAGTCGACCAGCGAAGTCGTCTTCGACGGCGAGGTCGGTGAGGTCACTATCGGCTCCAGCGGGATCGACTTCGAGACGAGTGGCGTTTTCCCGAGCGACGAGCGGGACCTCGCCGTCGACACCGGCTCTAGTCGGCCCCTCGGCCTCGCTCGTTTCAGGGACCGACACCGTCTCACTGTGTGGCGCGACGCCGGCCCCGTTGACGGTGAACCGGTGTTCGCCCGCTGGCACGTCCTGAACGACAGCCAGACCTGAAAAAGTCGGGACGGCCTCGGGGTCGCTCTCCAGCAGGGCGACAGACTCGACGGTGGTGTCCTCGGTCGTGAGCCCTTCATTGTCGGGGGCGTCGTCGTTCGAGACAGCTTCCGAAAGGCTGGCAACGATGGTCCGTATCTCCGCCGGCGCGCCGATGGCGTCGTAGCGCTCGGCCAGCGCCGCCCGGTGGTTCGGTTCGGAGATATCCGCGGCGGGGTTCTCGTAGCGGGGCTGGTTCCAGGGCGCACCAGTCGTCGTGATGTGGCCTGAGACGGCGTCCTCGGCGAACTCGGGCACGGCGAACTCGAAGCTCAACTGCGGGCCGGTGAAATCAGCGATATGTTCCAGTTCGCTGCTCGGCACGAGGTCGTACTCGATGTCTGGGTCACCGTCGCCCCGGTCGGTGTGCTGGAAGACGAGCCCCGTCTCCCGCGTCGGCAGGTCCGACGGCGGTTCGGTGAGGCTATCGAACGAACGGACGGTGAGCGGCTCCGAGATGAGGTCCTCACGGCTGACCGACGGGAGCCGCTCGTGTTCGTACAGCGGTGCGCCCTCGTACTCCGGGACGAGATAGGGAAGTCGCGAGCCCTCGTCGCGCGGGAGCCCATAGGCGACAGGAATCTCCGCGAGGTCCTCGATGGTTTCGACCGCGCTGTTCGTGATATCCGCGAACCGGTCTCCCTCCGGCAGCCGAGTGAACCGGTCGCGAACGTCGTTGACCGACAGCGCGCTGGAGTGTGAGCCCAGTTCCGAGAGGATGCGCGGCACCATCTCTGGGTCCGGGTCGAGGAACTCGTTGTTGGGCACCTTCCGGGAGTGGGAGCTGGCGACGTACAGTTGCGGGTCGCCCGTCCCCGTGTCGACGAACACGTGCAGGACCTCCCAGTCGTGCCAGTGGAAGTTCGTTGTGAACTGGTCAAAGGCCGAGTAGAACCAGAACTGGACGACGGCAAGCGGCGAGTTCTCGTACTCGACCACGTTGTAGAACGCCGTCGGGTCCGGCGGCTCTCCGTCGGCCATCCGCTCGTGATACCCGTTGAACGCGTCGAACCCGTCGACGACGGTGTCCCCGTCCTGCTCGCTTGTGTACGGCCGCGGGTCCGTCGGGAACCACGGCTCCGCCCGGTCGAAGTACAGCGTCGGTGCAAACCGTCGGGCGAGTTCTGCGGCGCGTTCGCCCTCAACTGTCGAGGCCGCGTCGTCGCTTTCGCTTTCGAACGCCGAACAGCCGGCGACGGACGCAAGGCCGGTCCCGGCAACCGTCTGCAGAACCGCACGACGGGACAGTCCATCCCGGTCAGTCATCGGTCCCTCATCGCTTCGGTGCGTCGTCGGACAGCGCGACCCGTCGCTGTCTCCGAACCCAATAATTCCATACACCATTTCAGCGAACCGCGGAGGAAAACCCTTCTGGCAGTCTCCCAGCGTGCCCCGTCAGTACCGTTCGAACCCCGCCGTGTCCAGATAATTGTGCGCGACCGTGATCGAATGGTCTGCGTGGAGGGCCTTCGGCCCAAGCGAGACGCGCTCGTCCGCACGGTCGGCCAGCAGCGCCGCTTCCTCGTCTCGGAAGTCGTGATGATCCGAGAGGACGAACACCGGGTCCGACGGGGGTGCAACGCCGACGATGGGGTCGCCGTCCTCGTGCAACTGGACGACGGTTCCGCGGCGCGCCACGTCGTCGAGCGTCCCTTCGAATCCCCGTCGCGTGAGCGACACGCCCGGCGAGGTTTCGACCGGGATGTGGCCGATAGCTTCTTCGCGCTCTTCTAGTGCCTTCCGTATCAGTGCCGCTGTGGACCGTTCATCCGGGTTCAGCCGGCGGAGGTCGCTCCCCTCGAACGTAACGGTGTACTCGTCGCCCAGAATCAGGTGGACCCGCACGTCTTCCCGGATGGCATGGCTCAAAAAGAACGCGCTGGTGACACACCGACAGAGCACGTCGAGCCGGCCGGCAGCGCCGGCCAGATCGTCGAGCGAGAACTCCGGCGTCGTCGGGGCGTCGTGACCGATGATGACGAACTGACGCATACCGGTTCGAGGCTGGTCGGCGACTTACGTGCATCGACAGCCGAACGACACGCGGCCAGATCCGGACAACGAACCACCCGGACGCAGGACTCACAGTTCGGCAATCGAAGTGAACAGCCGGTTGGCCCAGTCGGCCTCCGCTCGCGGCGTCGGCCCCTCACCGCCGTGTTCGATTGCCCGTGCTTCGCGACGGACGACCGGCGTATGTGTGTCGTGGGTCGAGTACGACGACGAGAGCCGCGTCTTGACTGTCTCACGGACTGCGCTGGCGGTCGTACGGGCCGCGTTTCGCAGGTCGGTGAGCGCCCCGGCAAGCATCGGCAGGTCGTACGGCGAGTTGGGGCCGTAGCCGTGGCGGTGGTACCGGAGCGATTGTGTCCCGATGTCGACGGTGAGGTGTCCGCACTCCGCGGTAAAAACGACGCGACGGCGGTCAGGCACGTTCGAGTGGTGCTGTATTGTACAGGTGACATCCTCGGCCGTCACGAACGAGACGGCGATGCCATCGAACGCAACCCCGTCTGCGGCCGTGTTACACTGTTGGATGTCGACCGAGGCGTCGTCCGCGGGATAGCCCGCCGCGCGCAACCCGACGTATATTGGATGAACGATGCCCTCACCGAACTCGCCGCCGGGGAGGTCGAGCACCCAGTCCCCGCGGCCCGGAACCGTCGGGTCGATGTCCTCCGCCCAGTGAACGGCGACGCTGTGGAGTCGCCCGAGGTCGCCACGCTTGATACGCTGAAGTGCGGTCTGTAGCGGCCGGTAGTACACCTGGTTGTGGACGACTGTCACCCGAACGCCAGCCCGGTCTGCAGCAGCGGTAAGCCGTTCGAACTCCGCTCTGGTGGCGACGAAGGGTTTCTCGACCAGCACGTGGACCGACGCGTCGATACAGGCCATCGCGAGGTCGAAGTGGGTCTGCAGCGGCGTACAGACGTGGACCCAGTCGACCGCTTCGGACGCCACCAGCCGCTGCAGGTCGGTGTACCCGGACACGTCCCATGCGGCAGCGACGCGCTCGGCTCGCTGTGAATCGATATCGGCGACCGCAGTCAGGACTGCACCGGGAGTCGTCTCGATTGCGGCCTTATGCCAGTGTGCGACATCGCCCAGGCCGACGATTGCGGTCCGCAGCATAGTTCGTGTTTGTGAGCCGACAGGCATACACTCTGGCATGTGCCAATGCGGGACAGATGTGGCCCTGAGCGACCAGCGTGTCGCAGACTGAACCGTCGCGTGGTCGAGTGTGGGAAACGCGGTGTCGGCAGTGTTGGGAACGGTCTGACCGCCGTCAGTTCGCGGTCACGACCCCGAGCTCTCCCCCGCCGTGCCTACTTCCGACTGCGGGTCAAAGCGATGGTATGCCTGTGTCAGAGTTCGACGAATTCGACCACGAAACGCACATGCAACGCGCCTTCGAGCTGGCCCGGACCGCTGTCAACCGCGGCGACCGGCCCTTCGGGTCGGTACTCGTTCGTGACAACGAGGTTGTGATGGAGGCATCGAACCGCGTCCTCACTGAATCGGACGTGCGCCGCCATCCGGAACTCCAGCTGGCGCACCGAGCAATGCAGGAGTTTGACCCGGACGAGCGGGCAGAGACAGTGATGTACACGAGCACCGAGCCGTGCCCGATGTGTGCCGGCGGGCTCCGGTACGCCGGCCTCGGCCGAGTCGTGTACAGCGTCGGCAGCGACGAGATGGGTGAGTTCAGCGGCCACGAGGAGTCCGTCCGCTCCGGTGAAATCCTCGCCGGCATCACCGACGTCGCCGGGCCGATATGTCACGAGGAGGGACTGGCGATTCACGAAGACTTTGACTGGTAAGGCCACTTCAGCACCGGTTGCGGGAGTCAAATGACTTATTATGTGTGTTTGCTAACTAGTGCTATGAATTCACTTGACACACCGGTCGAGCAGGTGATGACCAAGCCAGTGAAGACCGTCGACCGGGAGCTTGCCGTCCGCGACGTTTCGAAGCTCCTTGCGTCCGAAGCGGTCGGGTCTGTTGTCGTCGAAACCGAGTATGGACGAGGCATACTCACGAAAACGGACATTATCGCCGGCCTCCGCGATGGGATGGACCCAGATACGACGCCAGTTGGTGATCTGATGACGACGCCGGTCAAGACGATTGACCCCGGTGCCCCGCTAGAGGAAGCCATCGATACGATGGTCGAGCACAGCATCAAGCGACTCGTAGTCGACGGACAGGCCGACGGCGTCGGTATTCTCACGACGACAGACGTGATGCAGGAACTGTCGCCCGACCTAGACCGTGTCGTTGAGATGTTCGCGGAAGGATGACAGCCCGAATCCGAAAAGTCGGGGCTATAGAGACGCAGTCAGGCGGCTCCATCTCAAATTGAGTTCCAAGAACGCTACAAACCCCGTCTGAGCGTCCAGAAAGGGTTTACCGGGAGCGACGAATCGATGCCCATGCGCAGACGTGCCCTCCTCGCGTCAGTCCCAGGTGCGCTGGCCGGGCTCGCCGGCTGTTCGTTCGGGACCCTCGGCTCAGACGAGACTGCCGACGTAACGCCCGCTCCGCGCCCGACGCAGTCAGTAACCGATGCGAACGACAGCGGGACAGAGAGGTCGGCGGACACCGGTAACCCGCTGCGACCAGACAATCCGACGACCGTCATCGAACTGGAAACCGGACCGCGAACCTACGCCCTCAGTTCGGCAGGACTCCACACGGACGACAGGGCGCGAGTCGGACTCTGGTTCGACCAGACGGCGACCGACGCCCATCCGGTCACGGTTCGCGGCTGGCTCCAGAACGGCAACGAGTTCGAGAACACGTTCAGAATCGAGTTGCTTCCGGGTGTCGGGCAGACGCACAGCAGACAGCCACGCGGTTCCGACCACGAATCCCGACTCCATCTCGCACCCACGGACAACAACGAACTCGCCGACCGAGTCCCCTCGCTCGGGCGAACGGACGAGGGGTACTGGCGCGTCGACGAACTCGGTCCGTGGATGCCAGAGACGTACCGGCTGGCTCCCGATGAGTGGGTCCGACTGGAGTATGCGCTCGTCGGCGAGCCGGGACAATCTGGGCGGCCGACCGGGACCTACGAGTTTCGCGGCCAGAGTGAGACGCTCTCGGTCACCGTCTGGGATACGCGGAGTCCCGGCCCGGAAACCGACTCCCGGTTCGCCGGCCGCTCGCTCCCACCACTCTCCGGCGACGGCAGCGTCCAGTGGTTCCACGACGCAGAGAAGACGACCCCAGCCTTTGTTCGGCCCAGTGCCGAGCGCGCGGAGCTTGATACGCAAGTCGGCTTCGAGACGGTCAACAACAGCCACGGGCGACTGCAGTGTGGCCACTGGGACCTCTACAAACTCGTCGGCGGCGAGTGGTTCCACATCGCGCCAGGAGTCCACACCGCCGACTGTCGTATCCTGAAACCGGGCGGCCGGGACCAGTGGGGCCTCCGGGCGTTCAACGGGCAGGCAGTCGGGTGCAGCACCGACGACTGCACCTGCGATGGCCTCACGCAGGGCTACCTCGGCGGCGGCGAATACGCTATCGTTGCCGGCTACGGGCACGCGACGACCGAAAGTGGTGCCCTGGTCAAACTGGTTGGCGACAGCGCTGCGGTGACGCCGATCGACGGGGTGTCGACAGCCCGAGACAGCGATACCGTCACGGTGACGACTGGTCGCCACGGCGACGGCGAACGGCCAGCCGACGCGACGTTCTCGCTGACTCGCACCGACAGCGCGAGCGAGCGGGTTCTCGCCGAACAGGTGATGGCAAGCGCTCGGTTCGCCAGCCGCCCCGGTGGTCTCCGCAATGCCTTGCCGTTCCTGACCGATGATGTCGACCGCGTCGTCGTCGAGACCGACGAGCGAGTCGTGAACAACGGCATTGGCCACAATGTAGACACACGTCGGTTCCGGTTCCGCGGCCAGGCCTATCAGGTATCTCGCGGCCAGACCGACTGTTGAGCGGAATAGCAGAGGACGGTACTGTCGTTATCTAGTAATTGCGTTGGAAAAATGGGCCGGCGCGAATTCGAATCGCGGTTACGGCCACCCGAAGGCCGAAGGATACCAGGCTACCCCACCGGCCCGTGCGATAGCGATCGGATAGAGGACAGGGTCAGTTTTAACGGTTGCGAAACAGCGAGATTGGGAGCAGTTTCACTGGTGAACCGAAGGCCGAAGACGCGGACCTTCACCACGAACGTATCCCGGCAGAGACGTTCGCCACCTGTCTCGAAAACACACCACAACCCTGTGTTGACATTGACTCCTGACACACGATACCGATCATCTACCGAGTTGAGCCCGAGAGCGAGGCATAGATAGCAGTCGATGACAAGCATGACGCGTGTCGCGTCGTCACGGAGCCACCGGCGGACGCGAACCAGTGCGTCTTCAAGCACTTCGACCGGTTCGATATCGGCCAGTAGAGGGAGGCTGTCGCTTCCGTGAGCGGGGTCAGGTGTCACACGAGCGGTCGGGCTGGACGAGGCAGGGAGGCAACTAACCAGAAGACTGATTACGCGTCATGGTTACTCATAATCTGAGTAACTATGACCATCCTCATCACTGGCGGCGACGGCTACGTCGGGTGGCCAGCCGCGCTGCGAATCGCAGACCGAACGGACGAGCGAGTGCTGCTTGTCGACAACTTCGCCCGACGGGGGTGGGTTGAAGACGTCGGCGCGACGAGCGCGACACCGGTTGCCAGTATCGACGAGCGTCTCGACGCGGCCCGCGAGGTCCACGGCCTGACGAACCTCTCCTTCGTCGAGGGCGACCTCGCCGAGAAGTCCTTCGTCGATGAACTGCTGGCGGTCCACGAACCAGAAGTCGTCGTCCACACCGCCGCGCAGCCGTCCGCGCCGTACTCCCAGATCAACGGCGAGCGGGCGAACTACACCCAGCACAACAACCTTCAGGCGACGCGGAACCTCCTGTGGGGCCTCGAAGAACACGACCTCACAGACACCCACTTCGTCGAGACGACGACGACGGGCGTCTACGGCGCACCGGAGTTCCCGATTCCCGAGGGCGGTGCGACGATGGAGAACCAGGGCGAGCGCGACGACGTGCCGTTCCCCAACATGGGCGGGAGCTGGTACCACGCGACGAAAGGCTTCGACGCACAGAACATGCGGCTGGCTCACACGCAGTTCGACATCCCGATCTCGGACGTGCGAACGGCCATCGTCTACGGAACCGAAACCGAGGAAACCCGCGCTGACGACCGGCTCAAAACACGTTTCGACTTCGACTACTACTTCGGGACGGTTACCCACCGCTTCTGCGCGCAGGCCGTCGCAGGCTATCCCGTCACCGTTTACGGCAAGGGCGAGCAGCGCAAGCCGTTCATCTCGCTGGAGGACGCCGTCGAAGGGCTAGCCGAAGTGGCCCTGACCGACCCCGACGAGCGCCCCGAAGGGCTGACGGTGTACAACCAGGTCACACGCGCCATCAGCATTGTCGAGATCGCCGAGACGATTGCAGATGTGGGCAGCGAGTACGACCTCGATGTTGCTGTCGAACACTTCGAGAACCCCCGCGACGAGGACGAGACCCACAAGATGGAGATCGAAAACGACCGGTACGCCGACCTCATCGGTGGCCAGTCACAGTCCTTCGAGGACGGCGTCGGCGACATCTTCGAGACGCTGACCCGCTACGCCGACACCATCGAGGCCCACGAGGACCGCTTCCTCCCGGGCGTCCTGAGCGAGGACTGACGATGGACGTGCTGGTCACCGGGGCCTGTGGCTACATCGGCAGCGCGCTGATACCGCTGCTCCGGGCGGACGACCGCGTGGACGACGTCGTCGTCTTTGACGACCTCTCCTCGGGGTCGCCGCGAGCGCTGCTGGGGACGCTTGGGGACGGACTCGCGTTTCGCCGGGGCGATGTCCGCGAGTACGGCGACGTGGAGAGCGCCATGCGCGGCGTCGACCGCGTCATCCATCTCGCTGCCATCACCGGCGCGTCGAGCACACACGAACGCCGCGACGAAACCTTCGCCATCAACTACGACGGCACCGAGAACGTCCTGACTGCGGCCGGCAAGCTCGGTGTCGACCACGTCGTCTTCGCCTCCTCGTGTAACGTTTACGGCCGCGCGACCAGCACCGACATCGACGAGACAGTCGACCCGGACCCGATCAACCCCTACGCGGAGACGAAACTGCAGTCCGAGACGCTACTGCAGGAGTACTGCGAGGAGTTCGATATGACTGGCACCGCCCTGCGAATGGCTACCAACTTCGGCCACTCGCCGGGCATCCGGTTCAACCTCGTCGTGAACTACTTCGTGTTCCGCGCGCTCACCGACCGCCCGCTCACCGTCTACGGCGACGGCTCGAACTGGCGGCCGTTCATCCATGTCCGGGACGCTGCCCGTGCCTACGCGGAGGCGGCGTGCGATCCCGATTCCTGGGACGAACCAGTGTACAACGTCGGGTCGATGGACGCGAACTACCAGATCTCGGAGATCGCCGACATCGTCGCTGACGAGGTCGCCCCGGTCGACGTGACCTACCTCGAAGACGAGCATCCCGGCCCGTCGTATCACGTCAACTTCGACCGACTGAACGAGACCGGCTTCGAACCATCGTGGACGCTCCGCGAGGGCGTCCGCGACCTCGCGGAGAAATTCACCACCAATGTCTGAGACAGAACCTACAAGCGAACAGCCACACATCGCCATCACCGGCGGTGCAGGCTACATCGGGAGCCGCGTTATCTACGAACTACAGCAGGCCCACCCCGACTGGGAGATCACCGCTATCGACAACTTCTATCTCGGTACCGTGCAGTGCGTCGGCGATGTCGATATCGAACACGTCGACATCCGGAACCGGGACCGTCTGGAAGCGGCGCTAGATGGGGCCGACGTCGTGATGCACCTCGCGGCGGTGTCCGGCGTCGACGACTGCGAGGAGAAACAAGACCTAGCGTACGAAGTGAACGTACAGGGAACGGACAACGTCGCCTGGTTCTGCCGCAAGACAGGCGCAGCGCTGATTTTCCCGTTCTCGATGGCCGTCATCGGCGACCCACAGGAATTCCCCATTACAGTCGACCACCCACGGGACCCGCTGAACTGGTACGGCCGAACGAAACTGCTCAACGAGCGCGATGTCGAGACGTACGCCGACGGCGCGTTCCCTGCCCACCAGTTCATGATATCGAACCTCTATGGGAGCCACGAGATAGACGGCCAGACCGTCTCGAAGGGGACCGTTATCAACTTCTTCGTGAACCGCGCGCTCGCTGGCGAGACGCTGACCGTCTACGAGCCCGGAACGCAGTCCCGGAACTTCATTCACGTCAAGGACGTGGCCCGGGCCTACGTCGATAGCTGCGAACGGCTACTGGAGCAACTGGACCGCGGCGAGACCGGCGTCGAAAAATACGAGATCGCAAGCGACGACGACCCGGGCGTCCGTACCGTCGCCAACCTCGTCAGGGATATCGCCGCCGATATCGCCGACATCGATGCCGACGTGGAACTGGTCAAGAACCCACGGGGCGACGATGAGACGCTCGTTGACTCATTCCCGGTCGATACCGGGCGGACAAGCGACGCGCTTGGCTGGACGCCCGAACACGACGTAGAATCAGCAATTCGGACCGCACTGGAGTCGGCGAACACGTAGACGACGAGTCTCGATGGATTTATTCGCCAGACCGGAAAGAGAAGATACATGAGCGATACGCCCGGGGCGGGAGCGGTACTTGATGACCGGCCCGAGCTACGAGATGCGACGGAAGTGGTTCTGGCCGTCGACGACGAGCAGGACGGCTGGACGTTCGACGACATTCCCATCGATTCGGGCCAGTTCGGCGAACTCGTCTCCGCTGGCATCGTCGAGAAGGACGGTGACGAGTACCGTGTCGCCGATCCCGACGCTGTGCGGGCCGCGCTTAACGGCGACTCCGAGGTCAGTAATGACAGCGGGCAGGGGCTAGCGCTCGGTGACGCGCTACGTTTTGATTTCGATACACGAGCAACTGGCCTGCTCGTCGCTGCCCTAGCGGTCGTGTTCGTCGCCCGGACATACGTCATTGGGTCGATATATCGTGGCGGCGACATCGTTCTGTCGAGTAACGACCCCTACTACTACAGGTATCACGTCGAACAGGTCGCGGCAAACGCCGGCAGCGCGGCCGATTTCGGGGCACTCTCCGTGCTCCCAGGTGGATTAGCCAATGGGGAGCCACTCACGGTCGCGACGCTCTGGTGGGTCGCCAGCCTCTTCGGCGGGAGCAACCCAGTTATTGGCCACGTTCTCGCCTGGTATCCGGTCGTGTCAGCACTCGTTACGAGCGTCCTGCTCTATCTGCTCGCAGTTCGGGTGTCAGGCGACCGGCGTGTCGGTCTCGCATCGGTCCTCTTTCTAGCGTTTATTCCCGGCCACGCCTTCCGGACGAGCCTCGGGTTCGCGGACCACCACGCCTTCGACTATCCCTGGCTGGGACTCACTGCTCTTGCACTCGTGGTCGCGCTAACGACAGCCACGAATCGAACGTCGCTTCGTCGACCACAGCCGTGGATCGCCGCGGTCGGCATCGGTGTCGGGATTGCCGGCCAAGTGCTTGCGTGGGAGGCCGGACCGTTGCTTGTTCTGCCGGCCAGTCTGGTCGTATTAGGCCAGACACTTCTTGACGTGTCTAACGACCGGTCGGCACTGGTCGGGAACGCGCCAGTCCTTGCCGGCGTTAGCCTCGGTGCGCTACTCGCTGGCGGTGTCCATACTATCACCGGCTGGCAGACTGCACTCGTGGCTAGCGCGCCGACACTGCTGGCTGTGGGCACCGTCATCGTCATCACTACGGCAGAAGTAGCCAGGCGCGTCGGGGGCACTGTCAGGCAACTGACTGCGGTCGATTTCGGGCTTGGCGTCATCAGCCTGCTTGTCTTCCGCTTTGGCTTCACAGCACAGTGGGGCACGTTCGACAGGCGGCTCGATACGCTGTTTCGGTCCGACGCGATCGCCGAGACGTACGGCCTGTTCAGCGCAGACGCCTTTGGCTTCCTGTTCCTGCTGGGCCTGACGCTGTTCGTGGCGCTTCCAGCGATGGTGTGGGGAATCAACCTCGCTCGGAGCGACCAAAGCGGCTGGCTCGTCGTCAGTAGCTACGCCTGGGTGTTGCTCGTCCTCGCCGTGATTCAAGTCCGTTTCGTCGGCGAGCTGGCCACGTTTCTCGCGCTGTTCGCCGGCCTCGCGTTCGTCTGGGCCGCCTCGTGGGTCGACCTCGCCCGTCCAGTACTAACGACTGGTGACAGGGACTTCCGGGACGTGCTCGTTCCAGACACCCGCACGGTTGCGTCGCTGTTCGTGCTGTTCCTGTTGTTCGGGTCCCTCGGAATGGTGCAGGTTCCGGTGAAAACGAGTCAGGTGGTCGTTGAGGATGGGACATACGACGCGGCGACTGCAATTGAGGCAGACGCCGCCGAGCGCGGACTCGAGTACCCAGAAAACCGCGTCCTCAGCCGCTGGGGACAGAACCGAGTGTACAACTACTTCGTCAACGGCGAGTCACGGAGCTACGGCTACGCCCGCCAGACGTACGAGCCGTTCGTCGCAGAAACGGACCCTACTGAGGCCTACGGCCGGATTTCCAACCAAGTCGGATACGTCGTGACGACAGAAGCAGACATCGAGAGACCGGCCACGATGTACACTCGGTTACACCAGCACTTCGGAAGCCGGAACGGGGATGTGGACGGCCTGGCCCACTACCGGCCGCTCTTCACGAGCGAAGACGGGAGCCACAAGGCGTTCGCGGTCGTCCCCGGTGGGACGGTAAAGGGCTCCGTGGCCCCGAATGCAACCGTTTCGGTCGAAACGACGGTCGCTGTCTCGGACAGAGAGATAGCTTACGAACGCCAGACGACAGCCGACCGGAACGGTGCGTTCACTGTTACCGTCGCAAACCCTGGGACGTACACCGTGACGACCGATAGCGGAAGTGAAACGACCGTCGAAGTCACAGAACAGACGGTGTACGGTGGCGGCAACGTCACTGTCGAGTGAGTTTCTGAGACAGGCACGCCGTAGTTCTGAAGCGAAACGACCATTGTACCCACCGAAAGAACAGAGGATGTGCGCGTCCGGGTCCGTGTCGTCATCATGCTTGTGCTGTGTCTGACACTCGGGGGACTGTTCGTCCACGCAGCGGTTACAGAGGACAAATGGACACCGTATCCGGATGCTGCGGACCTTTCGGCCGGATACGAGTCGTACGTCGGACAGCAACTCATGGTGTTTGGCACGGTGACAGAGACCAGCGAAGGCGAGATGCGAATCAGGGCCGAAAGCGATGGGACGGCAATCACACTCAGGGTCACTGAGACGAGAACAGCCGTCGAACCCGGTGGCGTCGTTCAGGTGTACGGGACGCTCGAACCAGCGCAGACGATAACGGCCGAGCGCGTCGAAGTCGTCAACAGCAGTCGGTGGGCCGAGTTCTACAAGTACGGTACCTCGGCTATCGGCGCATTCGGATTCCTGCTCCTGTTCTTCCGGTATTGGCGCATCAACCGCGATTCGTGGACGCTGGAGGCCCGCGATGGCTGACCTGCTGACGCACCTTCTCGTTCCATACATCCTCCTCACGGTCGCAAGCTGGGCAGTTGGATGGCTCGACCGGCGCTGGGTCGTCGTTGGGATGGGCGGTGCGGCGATTCCCGATCTGGTGAAAATCGGAATCGTGCTAGACGAGAGGGTAGTCGAAGCGTTTCTCGGCGTTCCGTTCACCTATATGCCTGTCTCTACACTCGGCGGAGTCCTGTTGCTCGCTGGAGTCATCACCGTCGCATTCGAGCGACGACGCTGGAGACGAGTATTCGGCCTCGTGACGTTCGGCGGCCTCACGTCGTTGCTACTCGATGGGATGCGAGTGTACGCCGACGGACGAGCGAGCGCGTGGCTGTACCCGTTCACGAACTGGCGGCCGCCGACGCCGAGCCTGTACGTGTCTTCGGACCCGACCGTGCTCGTGGTGGCGGTACTCGCTGCCGGCACAGTCGCAGTCCTTGACAGACAAATGCGAGTGCGTCGCTAACCGCACTACCAGGTCAATCCTTCGTAAGTGATGCCGTCGCGCCGCTCGATGCTCCGTCGGCCGTCAACGACGACAGGGGCAGCCATCTCATCGAATTCAGCGTCGAGCGCTCCGAACTCGTCCCAGCCAGTGACAACAACAGCGCCGGACGCACCCTCAAGAGCGATCGCAGCTGAGTCGGCGTACTCGATGTCGGGATAGCGCTCGCGCATATTCTCGGTGGCAACAGGGTCGTAGGCGACGATGTCTGCGCCACGCTCCTGCAGTCCCTCGATGACCGGAACCGCTCGCGTGTTTCGGATGTCATCCGTCCCGGGTTTGAACGCCAGTCCGAGGACGGCGATTCGTTTGCCGGATACGTCGACGTGGTCATCGATGAGGGAGAGGAGCCGCTCTGGCTGCGCGTCGTTCAGTTCCACGGCCGCGGAAAGGACAGCGGGGTCGTAGCCCTGCTCCTGCGCCGCGGCGATGATGGCGTCCGTGTCTTTCGGGAAGCAACTGCCACCCCAGCCGACGCCGCTTCGGAGGAACTGCTCGCCGATCCGGTCGTCGAGTCCGATAGCATCGGCGACCTCGTAGGCGTCAACGCCGAACTCCTTGCAAATGTTCCCGATGTCGTTGATGAGGCTGACTTTCGTCGCGAGGAACGTGTTGTTGGCGTACTTTATCATCTCGGCCTCGGCGATACCGGTTTCGACGACCGGCACGTCGCCGTCAGCAGCCTCGCGTAGCGGCGCGTAGAGGTCATTGAGAAGGGCCGTTGCGCGGTCGTCGTCCGTCCCGAAGACGAGTTTGTCAGGATTCAGGAAGTCCGCGACGGCCGTCCCCTCGCGCTGGAACTCAGGATTGGACGCGACGAGGAAGTCCGCCCCGCGTTCGAGACCGGCGTCAGCGATACGTGGTGCGAGCCGATCCTCGGTCGTGTTCGGGACGACAGTCGACTTCGTGACGACGAGATGCGGGTCCGCTGCCGCGTTCTCAGTGCCGGCCAGCGCCTCACCGATAGATTCCGCACCGGCTTCCATGAACTGGAGGTCGATGCTTCCATCGTCGTTCGATGGTGTCGGAAGCGCCAACATCGTCAGTTCAGTGTCGAGTATTTCCTCGTAGTCGGTACTTGCCCGGAGTCGCCCACCACCGTGTTCGGCGACAAGTTCGTCAAGCCCAGGTTCGTGTATCGGCGACTCGCCGTTATTGATTGCGTCAACGATGTCTTCGTCGATGTCTATCGTTACGACTTCGTGCCCGAGATCCGCAAGACACGCGGCGACCGTTGTCCCGACGTATCCACTCCCGACAATGCTGACATTCATCGGGCGGCAGTAGTCAAGGAGCGGATATTATAATTCGGATCTTATAATTCGACAAGAGTTTTATCGGACGGCCAACGAATTGAGATATATGAAAGCTGTCGTACTTGCCGCTGGTGAAGGGACCCGTCTCCGCCCGCTGACCGAAGACAAGCCAAAGGGGATGGTAGAGGTCGCGGGGAAACCGATTCTGACCCACTGCTTCGAGCAGTTGATCGAGCTAGGCGCCGACGAACTGCTGGTAGTTGTCGGCTACAAGAAGCAGGCCATCATTAATCACTACGAGGACGAGTTCGATGGTGTTCCGATTACCTACACCCACCAACGCGAGCAGAACGGCCTTGCCCATGCACTCCTGACCGTCGAAGAACACGTTGACGACGACTTCATGCTGATGCTCGGCGACAACATCTTCGAAGCGAACCTCCAGGACGTCGTCAACCGTCAGGCGGAGGAACGTGCCGACGCCGCCTTCCTCGTTGAGGAAGTCCCGTGGGAAGAAGCCGGGCGGTACGGTGTCTGTGACACCAACAAGTACGGTGAGATCACCGAAGTCGTCGAAAAGCCAGAAGAGCCGCCGTCAAACCTTGTGATGACTGGGTTCTACACGTTCACGCCAGCTATCTTCCACGCCTGCCATCTGGTGCAGCCCTCCAATCGCGGCGAGTACGAGATCAGTGATGCGATTGACCTCCTGTTACACTCCGGGCGAACGATCGACGCGATCCGCATGGACGGCTGGCGGAACGATATCGGCTATCCCGAAGACCGCGATCAGGCCGAGGAACGGCTACAGGGCGAAATTAACCCAGAGATAGCCGCCGAAAACATCGCTGCAAGCGAGTGAGAACTCAGTTCGGGTAGCCTGGTCAGTAACCGGTGAGACCATACAGTCACGTCGGTCGCGTGGTTGTGTGGGTTCTCAATCAGAAGACTGGACCACCACCGTGAGACGATATCTGCCGTACAGCGTCAAATGGAACAGGCACAGAGAGGGTTGGATCAACGCTGCGATAGTCGACACGACTACGCTGGTGCGTACACCGTGGGTCCGTCGGCTCACGAACAGGTCTCGTGCAGCAGTGTCTTTCAGTGGCACTATGACAATTCAGGGCAGTTGGACCGCGTGTCTACGGACAGTAGCTTCAGTATTTGAGTTCCGGGACGCAGGACTTATCCCGGAACTGGGCAATCACACTGATAATGGATAGTGGCTGGCGGTACCGGGTTGCAAGTGTGGCCGGCGTTGTCGTGCTTACAGCGGTCGCCATCGCACTTGTTAATAACGCGACCATCCAGTCGATAGCGACAACTATCCCGATACTCAGTCGACTGCCGACTGACCCTCCAACGGGGCCAGAGTTCACGATCGAGCTCTTGGTCACAATCGCGGTCGTCGTCAGTGTGTTCCTCCCGTTGTACAAACCCCGCCCACGGAGAATTCTTGATGCGATAGCACTGGCCCAGAAGCGGGTACTCGTGGCGGCTCTCGTCCTAGCGACGATCGGCTACTTCGACTATTCGTACAAGCTGCCGCGTTTGACTGTCGTATTAGTGACTCCCTTATTACTGGTCGCACTGCCCGCGTGGTTTGTGTGGATTCGGAAGCGACCGTCCTCAAATGGCGAGCGAACCATCGTCGTTGGCGATAACCTCCAAGTGATAGAGGAAGTAGCAAGCGAGGTCAACGGGACGCTCCTGGGATATCTCTGTCCGACGAGTGTCATTACGACAATCGAACAGACCGAAGCCATCGCTGACGGCGGAACTAACCCCAGTGGGTTGGAACGGTTGGGTGGCCTCTCGCGGATTGAGGACGTGCTCGTCGAGTATGACATCGATACGGTCGTGCTAGCGTTTGAGCATGCCGACCGGGCGGAGTTCTTCGGCGCTCTCGACGCCTGCTACGAGTACGGTGTCAACGCGAAAGTTCATCGCGACCATGCAGATTCTGTGCTGACCGCCAGCGGTGGAGTCGGAACCCTGGTTGACGTAGAGATCGAGCCCTGGGACATACAGGACTACATTCTCAAGCGCGCGTTCGATATCGCGTTTGCATCGGCTGGGCTGATCGCGCTATCGCCGGTGATCGTTGGGATTGTAGTCGCGATAAAGCTAGAGGACGGCGGCTCGATACTGTACCGACAAGACCGAACAGCGGTGTTCGGCGAAACCTTCTCGATCTACAAGTTTCGGTCGATGATCGAGAACGCAGAAGACGAAACCGGTGCGAAGATTAGCGACGAAGATGCGGGTGGAGTCGATCCACGCGTAACCTCGGTCGGGCGAGTGCTGCGACAGACCCATCTGGATGAAATTCCACAGCTCTGGTCGATACTGCGAGGAGATATGAGCGTCGTCGGTCCACGGCCAGAACGACCGGTGCTGGACTCGGATATCCAGACTGGTGTCGTTGACTGGCAGAAACGATGGTTCGTCAAACCGGGCCTAACTGGTCCTGCCCAAGTTAATCATGTGACTGGAAAAGAGCCCGGCGAAAAGCTGCGATACGACCTAGAATACGTGCGAGACCAGTCGTTTAGCTACGATATGAAACTCGTTTCGAGACAGGTCTGGAGCGTTATTATTGATATTATAATGGCGCACAGGAACCATTGAGAACAGTTAATCATCGACCGCAATACATCGGTCGTAATGAGCCCGTGTATCTCGGTAAGCGCTTCCGTATGGGAGTTGCACTGAATCTGAGAACCGTAATCATCACCTTGGTACACTGTTATCACCGAGTTTTGATTAACGGTGAGAGGCAGTCACAGCGGCAAGGTAACAGGGCAGCGAGAATCTGTGCCACACAGTAACGTCGGAGTCAGCGCTCATCGTTATCGACCTACACGAAACGTACACTGTCGGTCCATTACTCGCTGTTCTCGACGCTTTCACTCCCCAGCTTACGCGATTCTGGAAAAATTCTGGCCTCGGCACAGTGACACGGGCTATCGAAAAGATCCTCTCAGGCTCAAAAGCAGTCAAGCTGGCAGCAAAACTCCTCGAACCGCCAAAACCGTCAGAGAACCACGAGCAGCGCGAGTAGCCAGCTACGCGCCGCTCACTCTACCGTCACACTTTTTGCCAGGTTGCGTGGTTTATCGATGTTTCGGCCCAGCAATGCAGCTGTGTGATACGACACCAGCTGCAGGTGCGTATTCGCAAGCACTGCAGCGGCCCGCGGATGCGTCTTCGGAATTTGGAGTACGTGGTCGGCGTACCGTTCAACGTCGCTCTGTCCGTCAGTAATTGCGACCACCGGGGCGTCGCGCGCTTCGACCTCTTTGACGTTTCCGATCGTCTTGCGGGCGCGCTCGTCGTCGCCAGTTACGATAGCGAATACGGGCGTGTTATCTGTCACCAGAGCAAGTGGGCCGTGTTTTAGCTCACCGGCAGCGAAGCCCTCGGCGTGCTTGTAGGTGATCTCCTTCATTTTCAGTGCGCCTTCGAGTGCCACGGGCTCTTGGTAGCCACGGCCGATGAAGAAGTAGGCGTTGGCGTCCTGATACAACTCAGCGACTTCCCGGGCGGCAGACTCATCAAGAACCTCCTGAACGTGACCGGGGAGGTCGCGGAGCGCGCTGATTACCTGCCGGGCATCACCGGTCGTCGACGTCCCAAGGGCGAGCAGGTTCAGCGCGGCTAGCTGGGAGGCGAAGGTCTTGGTAGCGGCGACGCCGATTTCCGGCCCAGCGCGGATGTACAGCGCGTGATCGCATTCGCGGGCCGCGGTTGAGCCAACGACGTTGGTCACGGCCAGCGTGCGTGCGCCGCGGCGGCGGGCGGCCCGAAGTGCGGAAAGCGTGTCTGCGGTTTCGCCGCTCTGCGTGACGCCAACGACGAGCGCGTCGCCGATGGGTGGCGTACCTGTGGCGTATTCGCTGGCGAGGAACGCCTGGGCGGGGACGCCCGCTTCACGGAACAGTTGTGCGCCGTGCAGAGCTGCATGGTAGGAGGTCCCGCAGGCGACGAACTGGACGCCGGTCGGGGAAAGGTCGCCGAGGTCGCCGATGTCGACCGTTCCGGCAAGTTCGTCGACCCGGCCCCGCAGACACTGCCGGAGCGCGCGCGGTTGCTCGTGGATCTCTTTGAGCATGAAGTGGTCGTAGCCGCTTTTGCCGGTCTCCTCGGGGTCCCACTGGACGGTGTCGATGTCCTTCTCGACGACATTGCCGTCGGTGTCAGTGACGGTCCATCCGGCACCGTTGAGGCGGGCGAACTCGCCGTCAGCGAGGTAGACGACCTTGTCGGTGAAATCCCGGAAGGCGGGCACGTCACTGGCCAGATACGTCGCGTCGTCGTCGATGCCTAACACGAGCGGCGAGTCGTTTCGCGCAGCAAATACCGAGTCACAGCCGGCAACGACAACGGCGACGGCATAGCTTCCCTCAAGTCGGTCGACCGTCTCTCTGACAGCGTCTTCGGGGTCAGCTCCCGCCTCTAGCGCGTCTTCGATGAGATGGGGGACGACCTCAGTATCGGTGTCGGACGTGAAAGTGTGGCCAGCGCTGACGAGTTCGTCTCGCAGGGACTGGTAGTTCTCGATGATGCCGTTGTGGACGACTGCGACATCACCGGTGCAGTCCTGATGCGGGTGAGCGTTCTCGTCGGTCGGCGGACCGTGCGTGCTCCAGCGGGTGTGGCCGATACCGACCGACCCCGAGAGCGTCCGGTCCGACAGTGCCTCGCGCAAGTCGGCAATTTTCCCGGAGTGTTTGCACAGGTCGAGATGGTTGTTCGCAAGCGCGACGCCAGCGGAGTCATACCCACGGTACTCCAACTTCGAGAGGCCGTGAACGAGCGTGTCGAGCGTTTCGTCGCCGCGGCCGACACAGCCGATGATCCCACACATCAGCGGACCACCTCCGCGCCTTCGCGGACAGTTCCATTGACTGTCACGCCAGTGGCGAGCCGAGCATTAGGACCCACGAGCGACCCGGAGACGAAGCTCACGTCACCGAGTGCGACGGCACGGTCGGCGATGACGGCACCGAGCCGCTGGTCCTCGAACACTTCTGTGCCGACCTGAACATCGGCCGGGCCACCAGGAACGACAGTGTTGACGCCCAGATCCACGTCCTGCCCGGTGACAGTGTCGATAAGAGTCGAACTCGGGTCGACACGCGTGTCCGCGTCGAGGACAGTGTGCTGGATGACGCTGTTGGCCCCGATAGTGGTGTTACGGCCAAGCGCGACGTTCGGACCGATGACAGCGTCGGGTCCGATCTCACAGTCCGGGCCAATGACAACCGGCGACTGGAGGGTCGCCTCGTCATGGACGCGTGCGGAGTTATCGACCCAGACCTGCTCGTCTCGGGCCGATTCGACGACCCGGCCCCGCGCCAGCACCTCTCGGGCGACGGTCAGCAGGTCCCACGGGTACGTCGCGTCGACCCACATCCCGTCGACCTCGACTGCCTGAACGCGGTCAGATTCAAGGAGGAGTTCGATAGTGTCAGTCAGTGCCAGTTCGCCGGCGTGACGGGTCGTTTCGTCGATAGCCTCGAAGATGTCGCCGTCGAAAGCGTACACGCCGCCGTTGATGAGCCTGAACTCGTCGTGTTGTGGCTTTTCGACGATATCAACAATATCGCGGTCCTGTACCTCGACAGCACCGTACCGGCTGGTGTCTTGCCGTTCAAGCACGGCGATGCTTGTGTTCCCGGTCTCCGCGTAGGAGGTGTCTACCTCCTCGATGGTGGCTGCGTCGACGAGACGGTCACCGTTCATCACCAGAACCGGGCCGTCAACGACGCTCCGTGCCTGAAGGAGTGCGTGTCCGCTGCCGAGCTGTTTCGTCTGGCTCACGTAGGAAATAGGAACGCCGCGATATGTCGGCCCGAAGTGGTCCTGAACGCGGTCGCGCTTGTAGCCGACGACGACGACCAGCTTCTCGATGCCTGCCTCGACCAGCGCGTCGAAGACGTGTTCGAGAATCGGACGGTTTGCGGCCGGCAACATAGGTTTTGGCCGGTTTCGCGTCAACGGCCGGAGACGAGTCCCTTCACCCGCAGCAAGGACTACAGCCGTATCGATGTGCATACCTGTTGCAGACGGAGGAGGGGCTTCAATATGGCGGCCTTACCGAGATTGGGTGGTGTTTACTCGACACGTATGTCCAGTTTATCACGGCAAAACCAGACGTTTCAAATATCCAAGGCAATTGGTCCTCGTGGCGCTTGCTGGTTCTGGACGACAGACTACTGCTCGCCCATCCGCTCGCCAGCGACCCGACGGCCCTTGGTCGTCAGGTTCACTTCGGTCCGTTCCCGGAGCACGCTTATCACGTCGAGTTCGATCAGTCGGTCGAAAATCTCCTCGGTTTTTTCGACGTCGATGCCGACGAAGTTGGGGATGTCGAACGGCGACACACCGGAGTGTAGCGCCATGATGACCCGCTTCTCCGTCGAGCTCAGGTCCAGATCGGCCTGGTTCTGTTCGGCGCTCTCTTCGAGCATTGTCCGGAGGACAGTTGCATGAAACTCCTCGCCTGCGAGATGGGTTTCGACGCTGATATCTTCCTCGCTGTGCTCGACCTGAATGACCGTCCGCTCCTCGCCGCTGACCTGCTTCTCTTCGACAGCAAGGTCGCCGATGTCGGCGCGGTCAATGACGACAGCCTGGCCGTCGGCCATCGCGAGTTTCAGCGCCTCGTCAGTCACTTTGAGTCGGCCTTTCGTCCACTCGGCAGACTGGACGACGCCGCCCTTCAGTGCCGGGTGTTGAACCAGCACGATTGCGCCGTCGAGACTCGCCCGGTAAAAATCGGTCTCGAACGTTCCGTGGTCCGATGCCGACACGAGGATAACGTCTTCGCCGACGTAGAGTGCGACGTAGTCGGAGACCCCGGCACTCTGCTGGTTCACGTCGAACCGGTCAGCGATACGGTCGATATCGGTCAGTGAAATCTGTCGCTTGTCGTCGCCCAGCAGGGCGACCCGCTCGGTGGTGAGGACGATGCGACAGTTTCGCCACTCGGCGTCGGTCAGCCGCTGGCCCTGTGAGACCGCCTGGAGGAACTGCCCCTTCGTATCGGCGATCTTCTTTTCGGTGTCGCTCATACCCCGTACCGACCTCTCGTGCAGTTGTTGTCCGCAGGACTCAATATAAGTTCCGTCGCCAGTGTCGAAAGTGAGAACGGCCGACCGCAGTAGTCGGTCTCACAGCGGAATCGTACACAATTAGATAGGATATTTTTTGGGTGCGGCGATGTACTGTCAACTGATGACACGGGGTGACGAACCGGATCGGGGCCAGTCCCAGACGGGGCGAGAGACAGTCGAACCACCGGACTGGTTCGTCAAACAGGCGAACGTGACGGACTCGGCTGTCTACGACCGCTTCGAACGGGAGTGGCCCGATTGCTGGTGCGAGGCCGCCGAGTTGCTTGACTGGGAGAAGCCGTTTGAGACGGTACTCCGTGGAACGGACGGACCACCGTTCGAATGGTTCCCCGACGGCCGATTAAACGCCGCATACAACTGTCTTGACCGGCACCTCCCCGAGCGCAAGAACCAACTAGCACTGGTCTGGGAGGGACACCTCGGCGAGTCCCGCACCTACACCTACCTCGAACTGTACCGGGAGGTCAACGCCTTTGCAGCAGCGTTGCGCGACCGCGGCGTCGGCCCGGACGACGTGGTGACGCTGTACCTCCCGATGGTGCCCGAGCTCCCGGTCGCGATGCTGGCCTGTGCCCGTCTTGGCGTGCCACACAACGTCGTCTTCGCCGGGTTCTCTGCGGACGCGCTCGCGACGCGAATGGAGCGAGCCGAGTCAGAGTATCTCATTACCTGTGACGGCTACTACCGCCGCGGTAGCGCCGTCGCACAAAAGAACAAGGCCGATAACGCGCGAATCACTGTCGACCACGACGTGTCGGTCGTCGTGCTTGACCGACTGGGCCGTGATGTGCATTTAGGCGACGACTACGTCGACTATCACGACCTGCTGGCGGCCCACGAAGGAGCCGAAGTCGAGCCCGTTTCGCAGGCAGCGGACGACCCGCTTTTTCGCATCTACACCTCGGGCACGACCGGGCAGCCGAAGGCCGTCACCCACACGACCGGGGGGTATCTCGCACACGTCGCCTGGACCGCCCGGTCAGTTCTCGACATCAAGCCCGAAGACACCTACTGGTGTTCGGCCGACATCGGCTGGATTACCGGCCACTCCTACATCGTCTACGGCCCGCTCGCGCTTGGAACGACGACAGTACTGTACAACGGCACAGCGGACCACCCCGAGAAAGACCGCCTGTGGGAGCTCATCGAGAAGTACGCCGTTGACGTGTTCTATACTGCGCCGACGGCAGTCCGGGCGTTCATGAAGTGGGGCGAACAGTACCCCGAGCAACACGACCTCTCCAGCCTGCGCCTGCTGGGCACGGTTGGCGAGCCGATGGACGCTCACGCCTGGGAGTGGTATCGCGAACACATCGGCGGCGGCGAGTGCCCAGTCGTGGACACCTGGTGGCAGACCGAAACCGGTGCGATACTCGTATCGACGCTGCCCGGTGTCGACGAAATGAAACCCGGGGCCGCTGGAACCCCACTGCCGGGAATCGAGGCATCCGTCGTTACCCGCTCGGGCGCAACAGCCGAGCCGAACACGGCCGGGGAACTCGTTGTGACGCGCCCCTGGCCGGGGATGCCCCGCGCGTTACTTGACCGGACGGGCTGGGGCAGCGCCCCGGACAGCGCCGAGGAATGGCGGTACTACCCCGAAGACAGCGTCTCGGTCGACGCTGACGGTTACATCACGTTCCTCGGTCGGATCGACGACGCGATCAACGTCGCCGGCCGGCGGTTTAGCACCAAGGAACTGGAGTCGACGGTCGCCGGCGTCACCGGCGTCGCCGAAGCCGCCGTCGTCGGTGCCGACGACGAGACGACCGGAACGGCGGTGTACGTGTTTGCTTCTCCGGAGGACGGCTACGCCGAGCGTGAACTCCAGGCAGCCATCGAGGACGCTATCGTCAACGCCATCGGTGGTATCGCCCGCCCGAAAGAGGTCGTGTTCACGCCCGACCTCCCGAAAACGCGCTCGGGCAAGGTTATGCGCCGCCTGCTGACGTCAGTGGCGAACGACGAGGATCTGGGCGATACCAGCGCGCTGCGAAACCCCGAAATTCTCGGCGAAATCCAGTCGACTACGAGACGGAAGTAAGCTGGTTCGGATTTGTCTATACTTCCGAAATATTTCTGTGGCAGTGGCGTCTTTAGCGGCTGTATTATTGTCAGTATCTCATCCGTAACCACGTTCTAGTCGCAACACTTATTTCGATATTATCTGAACTTCCGAAATATATGGACGGCGCAGCGGACCGCATCGGCGAACAAGGGTACGAACAGCTCCGGCGCGCGGCCGGGACACACCGGTCCGACCTCGTGCTCCGGCTCGGTGCGGAGGCCGGACTCCGTCCGGCGGAGATGACGGCCGTGCGGCTGACCGACATCACCGAGTTCGAGGGACACCGGCTGCTTGCCGTTCGGGAAGACGGCGAAGTAGTCCGCGAGACGTACCTCCCGGATTCAGTTGAGCACGATATGCGGAAGTACGCGAACGCGGCCGGGACAGACGACGACGAGCCGCTGTTTTCCGTCTCCCCGCGTCGGCTCCAGATGCTCGTCAGCGAGGTAGCCGACCGAGCCGCCGATACGGCACCACACCTGCACGGAGTTTCCACACGCGACCTCCGGTGGCGGTTCGCGGCGAGCCTGCTGGACGACGGCGTCCCGCCGGACGTCGTCTGTGCACTCGGCGGCTGGGACCGACTCGACCGACTCGACCCTCTGCTTGACGAACCGGACCGCGAAACCATCATCACAGCCGTCGACGGGTCGGGCAGGCGGGCGGCGGCAAGCGGGTCCCAGCGACCCGTCAACTGGATTACGGCGGTCAGCGAGGCGCTTGCGGCCGCCGCGACTGGGGAAGCGATTGCAACAACAGTCTGTGACCACCTGACAGAGACAGCCGGCTTCGAATTCGCCTGGCTGGCCGAGCGGACTGGCGACGGACTGATACCGCGCGCGACGACAGAAATCTCGGAGGCGGCTGTCGAGCAGCAGATCGACGCCCATATCGAGTCAGCCTCCACGCCACTTGACGTGGGCGAGGTTCGTGTCGTCGACGATAGTGTTGGGTCGGTCGCTCTGGTCCCGCTCGTCAGGGAAAACGCCGTGTCCGGTGTCCTTGGGGTCGGGACAGGCGAGGGCCTCACTGACGCGGAACGCGCCGTGTTATCCGCGCTTGGCGTGCAGATCGGCCACGCACAGGTCGCCGCCGAACGCAAACGCCTCCTGCTTGCCGACACAGTGACCGAGCTGGAGTTCCACTGTGCGGACGAGCGAACGTTTACCGCAGGAGTATCCGAGGCGTTACACTGTACGGTCGAACTGTCCGGCGTCGTCCCTGTTGCGGGCCAGTCGCTGCTGTACTATCTGATGGTTGAAGATGCTTCGGCCGACGCAATACTCTCGTATGCGGACGACGACGACGGCGTGACCGACGCCAGGCTACTCGAAGAGCACAGCGACGGCGTGTTACTGGAAGTTGTCGTCACTGACACGCCAGCACTCCAGTTGGTCGAGAACGGCGGCCGCATCCGCGCTGTGACGGCTACCGATGGCGTGGCGACTATCGCAGTCGAACTCCCCAGTGAGGCCGAGATCAGACCGACGGTCAACGCCATCACCAATGCCTACAGAGAGACATCGCTAGCGGCGAAGCGAGAGACAGAGCGGCCGGCCGAGACGGACACCGGGTTCCGCGACCGACTGACTGACACGCTCTCAGACCGACAAGAGACGGTCCTGCAGGCGGCCTACCACAGCGGCTACTTCGAGTGGCCTCGCGGCTCAACCGCAGAGGAGCTAGCAGACTCGCTGGACGTCTCGTCGCCAACGTTGCACAATCACCTCAGGAAAGCACAGCAGAAGGTCCTGACCGCGTTTTTCGACGACCGGCCGGCGGAGCCGCGGCAGCCGGCCGACAACTGAAACCCTGTTTCATGTTATCGTAGTTAGACCCCCCGTTTATATGGCCGCTGTGAAATATCGATGATAGACCATGTCAGATGAAGATGTCCAACTCGAAGCACGGCTCGAAGAGCAGGAGGTTTTCGAGCCGCCGGAGTCGTTCGTCGAGCAGGCGAACGTCACGGATGAGGGTATCTACGACGAGTTCGAGGAGAACTGGCCGGAGTGCTGGGAGGGGGCCGCTGACCTTCTCGACTGGGAGGAGGAGTACGATCAGGTACTCGACGACTCGAACCCGCCGTTCTACGAGTGGTTCACAGACGGGACGCTAAACGCCTCAGCGAACTGTCTGGACCGCCACCTCGACGAACGCGGCGACGAAGCCGCTATCGAGTGGGTCGGCGAGCCAGTCGAGGAAGACAATATCACCTACACGTACGAGGAACTCCATCAGAAGGTCAACGAGTTCGCGGCCGGCCTGCGTGAGATGGGTGTCGGCGAAGATGATGTCGTGACGATGTATATGCCGATGATTCCGCAGCTTCCCATCGCCATGCTGGCCTGTGCCCGCATCGGCGCGCCCCACTCCGTTGTGTTCGCCGGCTTCTCCGCGGACGCGCTCGCGACCCGAATGAACTCCGCCGACTCGGAGTATCTGGTTACCTGCGACGGCTACTACCGCCGCGGCGACCCGCTCGACCACCTCGACAAAGCCAACGAAGGGCTGAGCGGCGTTGACCACGAGGTGGAACGCGCCATCGTCGCCGAACGGCTGATGGACGGCGACGGCTTCGACCACGACTACGCGGACAATCAGGTCGCCTTCGAGGACGTCATCGACGACAACGAAGGCGAGACTGTCGAACCAGTCGACCGCGACGCCGAGGACATGCTGTTCCTCATGTACACCTCCGGGACCACCGGGAAACCAAAAGGCGTCAAACACTCCACCGGCGGCTACCTCGCCTGGGCGGCCTGGACATCGCAGGCGGTGCTCGACATCAAACCCGAGGACACGTACTTCTGCTCTGCCGATATCGGCTGGATTACCGGCCACTCCTACATCGTCTACGGCCCGCTCGCGCTCGGGACGACGACGATGATGTACGAGGGGACGCCGGACTACCCCGACAAGGACCGCCTCTGGGACATCGTCGAGGAGTACGAAGCCGACCAACTGTACACCGCGCCGACAGCTATCCGGGCGTTCATGAAGTGGGGCAAACAGTACCCCGAGCAACACGACCTCTCTAGCCTGCGCCTGCTTGGCACGGTCGGTGAGCCAATCAACCCCCGTGCCTGGAAATGGTACTACAAACATATCGGCAACGAGGAGTGTCCCGTCGTCGACACCTGGTGGCAGACCGAAACCGGCGGCATGATGATAACGACGTTACCCGGCGTCAAGGACATGAAACCGGGGTCGGCCGGGCCGCCGCTACCGGGCAACGACGTACGCATCGTCGACACAGAGGGTGAGGAAGTCGAACCCGGCCGCGCCGGCTACCTGACCGTCGACAAGCCGTGGCCCGGGATGCTCCGGACGCTGTACAAGAACGACGAACGGTTCATCAACGAATACTGGGCCGAGTACTCGGACACCGATAGCGACGACTCTGATGACTGGGTGTACTTCCCCGAGGACGGCGCAAAAATCGACGACGACGGCTACATCACCGTGCTGGGACGGGTCGACGACGTGATCAACGTCTCCGGCCACCGTCTCGGGACGATGGAAATCGAGAGTGCTATCGTCGGCGTGGAAGGCGTTGCCGAAGCCGCTGTCGTCGGTGGCGACCACGATATCAAGGGCGAGGCGGTGTACGCCTACGTCATCACCGAGGACGGCTACGACGAGGACGAGGAACTCCGCAGTGCGATTATCGACGGCGTCGAGGATGCTATCGGCCCGATCGCGCGGCCGGAAGCGGTCATCTTCACGCCCGAACTGCCGAAGACCCGCTCCGGGAAGATCATGCGCCGCCTGCTGGAAGACATTGCCAACGGCGAGGAACTGGGCGATACGAGTACGCTGCGAAACCCTGACGTTGTCAGTGATATCGAGACCAAGGTCCAGGGTGACTGAGCCCTAACAGCGAACAGCACCACGAATTTTCAAGCTTTCATACCCATGTCAAGAGACACGCCTGCGGACCGAGAAGAGTCAACTATCCAACCAGACGGCGGCACAGCAGCCGCCCACGACGACATCGATTACCTCGACAGGGAGGTGAACCTGTTACGGCCGAGTACGCCGTTTATGCGCGACCACCTGAAGATCATCTGGAGCAGTTTCGTGCTCTGGGCGCTGGTCGTGTTCGGCCCGGTGACGCTGACCGCACTTGCGCCGGAGATGATGACCGTGCAGACGCCCCTGTTTGGCTTCCCGCTGCACTACTTCCTCGTCTCGTTCGGTGCGCCGACGGGCGCGCTCATTCTGGCGGTCGTATACACGCGCTACCGGGACCGGCTTGACCAGAAGTACGGCATCGATTCCGTCGAGAGCACGGCTCCAGAGACGGGCGAGGCAGCGGCCACTGACGGGGGTGTCGAGCAGTGACGGTCCCGCTACAGGCAGAAGCGCTCGACATCTCGTTCAAGCTCGTCCCGGCGATTATCGTCTTCCTGATGATGGCGTCGTTCCTCGTCATCGGCTACGTGTTCAAGGTGGCCGACACAGAGGGGATGTGGGTCGCGGGCCGCGGCATCGGCAATATCGAGAACGGGATGGCCATCGGCGCGAACTGGATGTCCGCCGCCTCGTATCTGGGACTCGCCGGGCTGGTCGCGCTCTCTGGCTTCTACGGGCTGGCGTTCATCGTCGGCTGGACGACCGGCTACTTCGTCCTGCTCATCTTCCTGGCAGCACAGATGCGCCGGTTCGGGAAGTACACCGCGCCGGACTTCGTTGGCGACCGGTTCAACTCCCCAACTGCCCGCGCGCTGGCCGCATTCACCACGCTGCTCATCGCGTACGTCTACTCCGTCGGTCAGGCCCGCGGCATGGGACTGGTCGGACAGTACGTCTTCGGGCTCGATATCATCCCGATGATCGTCGTGATGATGACCATCACCGTCGGCTATCTCGCGCTCTCGGGGATGCTGGGCGCAACGAAGAACATGGCCGTCCAGTACACCATCCTCATTGTCGCGTTCCTCGCAGGCGTGTACGTCGTCGGCTTCTCGCAGGGGTACTCGACGGTGCTCCCGCAGATCGAGTACGGCGCACTGATCGCTGACCTCGGCCGCGAGTTCTCTGCGCCGTTCGTGAACCAGCCGTTCTACCTCTGGGTCGCGACGGCGTTCTCACTCATCGTCGGGACCTGTGGCCTCCCGCACGTCCTCGTCCGATTCTACACGGTCAGAAGCGAGCGCGTCGCTCGCTGGTCCTGCGTGTGGGGGCTGTTTTTCATCCTCCTGCTCTACTGGGCGTCGCCCGCAATGGCGGCCTTCGGCGTCGACCTCTTCCAGACGACGGGCGCGAACGCCTACGCCGCAGAAGGCGGCATGTCCGGCGCTGAGGGTGACGTGATCGTCGTGCTCGCCGCGCAGTTCGCCAACCTCCCAACGTGGTTCGTCGGCCTCGTGGCAGCCGGTGCGATGGCCGCGGCTATCGCGACGACGGCTGGCCTGTTCATCACAGCCTCCTCCGCGGTCGCACACGACATCTACACCGAGCTGATTAATCCCGACGCGACCCAGCGACAGCAGGTGCTCATCGGTCGCGGGACGATCATTGGCATGGGCGCGCTGGTAACGGTGACCGCGTTCAACCCACCGGCGCTCATCGGCGAGCTGGTCGCCTACGCGTTCTCGCTGGCCGGCGTCGTCCTGTTCCCGATGTTCTTCCTCGGCCTCTGGTGGGAGAACACGAACCGTCAGGGCGCACTGGCCGGGATGGTGCTCGGCCTGCTCATCTGGATCACCTCGATTATCAACAGCGTCCTCCCGAGCTACATCGGCGCGCTCGGCGCAGCCGCTGGAGAAGGCGGCGCACTCGTCCCGATATACGCCCAGTACGTCCCACCGATCGGCGCTGCGCTGATCGGGACGCCGCTCGTGTTCATCGTCACTATCGCCGTCTCGCTGGCGACGCCCGAGCCACCGCTGGAGACGAAAAAGATGGTTCGACAGTGTCACAGCCCCGAACCGATGGGGCAACAGGAGACCGCCGCAGACGTCGTCGGCGACAGCACCAGTGGCAGTACCCCCGCGGACGATTAAACCCATGTACGACAATATCCTCGTTCCGACCGACGGCAGCGAAACCGCCGAAAACGCGGTCGATCAGGCGGTCGACATCGCCTCGAAATACGGCGCAACGGTCCACGCACTGTACGTCGTCGACGTCGACGCGACCAGCTACTCGCTGGGGACAGAACAGGTCGACCGCATCCGCCAAGGAAACCTGGTGGAGATGACCGATATAAAAGAAGACGCCGATGAGGCCACCGGCTACGTCCGCGACCGTGCCGCCGAACACGGCGTCGAGGTCGAAGAGCACATCACCGCCGGCGAACCGGCCCGCGCTATCCGAAAGTTCGTCGAGGACAACGACATCGACCTCGTCGTGATGGGGTCCCACGGCCGCTCGGGCCTCAAGCGCGTCATCCTTGGCAGCGTCACGGAGAAGGTGCTGCGCCGGACGCGGCTACCAGTACTCGTCGTCGACGTTCACGGCGAGACGGATATCGAGGCGTGACTAATGGGACAGCACCGACTCCGACCGTCATGGACGACACGAGGCCGCCGATGAGCGTCGTCGACACCCTCCGAAACCACGTGCGAGACCACAAACGAGGCATGTTCGTCGACCTCGTGTTCGCTATCGCCTGGGTGACTGCTGTGAGCGTCATCTTCGACCTACTGTCGGCACCCCAGTGGGCTTACTACCTGACGCTCGCCGCCGGCGTCGTCGCGTACTACGGCTTCTTCTGGTCGCTCGAGCTGGCGATGGAACAGCAGTAGGCCGGACTCCGTTTTCCGCGGCGGCGGCTCCATAGCTGGTTCACGGCACCCCCGTTAAACATACTCATTCGGTGGCCGAACCACCGCTTTACCCGTGCTATCCAAGCACCCCTCCATTCTCAAGCCGGGCGAATTTCTGCCCTGCCGGTAGTAATAATACCATGTAGGTGCATTGACTTTTTCGATGGCAGCAGACGCCGTGGAGTCAGCAATGATATACGAAAGTTCAACGGGAGAGTACTACAGTGGTCTCGACATCTGGATGCGCTTCGAGTCGGGGTTCTGGGAACCACACGATTGGAGTCAAGCGACGGGTGAGGAATGGGTCCAGACCGAGGCGGGTGAAGTTCTCACCCTGACGCCGGTCCCGGAGTCGGACCTCCCGGACGGGGTGTCGGTGACGGAAGCTGAGGACGTCGAGTACCTGCGTGAGTGAAAACGGCGAGACGGAAGCAGGGCACGAGTCCGGCTGTACTGACTGGGCTACATCGGAACCCGACCACCGCTAGAGGCAAGCCACGCGTCGCAGTGGCGGTACCGCTCCACTGCCCCGGATCAGAATCGGTCCTCGCCCGACTTTTGTTGGCTCGGCGTCAGGGAAAATCGTTCTGTGGCGCGTAGCGCCACACTACTGCTCACGGGTCGCGCTGCTCCCCGTTCGTTCAGAGGCGCGTAGCGCCTCTCTATTTCTCACTCATCGCTTCACTCGCCATATTCCGCCCTTGCGCATTCAACGCAACCTCGGTCCGAACCCGGACCTCATCAACCGCACCAACATCGAGCAGTTTCTGATAGATTTCCTCGACCTCGTCGGGCGTTGTTCCGACGAAATCGGACATCTCGAACGGTGAAACACCGGAGTAGAGCGCCATCAACACCTGACTCTCCATCTCCGAGAGTTCGTAATCGTCCTCACGGTCCTCGATAACGCGGGTAAAGAGCGTCTTCAGCGCCCGCGTGTGGTGGTCCATCCCCGAGATGTGGGTTTCGACGCTACGGTCCTGATCGTCAGTGTGTTCGACCTCGATGACCTCCCGCTCCTGGCCCATCACGGTACTGGTCCCCGTTTCGATAGTTCCGACGTCCTCAATTTCGAATGACATGCTCTTGCCGCCGGGGAACTGGAGGCGGATGATGTCGTCATCCAGTTGAAACCGTGCCTTGCTCCACTCGGCGTCCTCCTGAACGACGCCGCCGACGACCGCTTGCTGTCGTGCGAGGATAACCTCACCCTGTAGCGTCGCGCGGACGTACTCCGTCTGGAAGTCGTCCAAGTTCGGGGTGTCGACGAGGAGGACATTGTTGCCCACCTCCAGCGCGGTTGCGCCGCCGGTCCCACCGTCGGGAATCAGATCGTCAGGGTTCGACGGGAGGGTAATACTGGAGTGTGGGATCGGCTGTTTCGAGCCGTTTGTCGCCAGAATGAGTCGCTTGTTGGTGACGATGAGTCGACAGGAGCGCCACTTCGGGTCGGTCACCGTGTCGCCGTCGCGGACGACGTACTGGAAGTCCCCCGACGTGTCGACTAGCTTGCGTTCGTCACCACTCATAGCCGCTGATATTAGAGATTTGACGCCGAAGGGTAAATAAGTTCCATCGTCGCCGACACAGGACTGGTCGGGACCACCGGTCTGTGTCGACACAGAGACCGTTTCCATCCGGCAAATCGGGCGAAATTCGGCTGAACTCGGGCCGACTATCTCCCGGCTCCTTTACCCTGGGACGGCTCTCGACCAGTGTATGCGCGACCAACAGCAGTCAGGAACGACATCTCGACGTGACTATCTGAAAGCCGCCGGCGGCCTCGCAGCAGCGAGTACAGTCGGCCTCGCTGGCTGTTCCGGGAGCGGCAGCGAAACAGGAACACTCGCGACGCAAGTGACTGACCAGCCAGGCGATATCGGTGATTTCGAATCGTGTGTCATCACCATGGCCGGTATCTGGGTAAGGCCAGTCTCGGAGGAAGACACAGCGACTGAGGAATCGACGACAACGGACACGAGCGATGCCCGCGAGTACCACGAGTTCGACGAAGCCCAGAAGGCCGACCTAGTACAACTTCAGGACGGCAACACCGCCCTCGTTGACGAGACTGAACTCGAGGTTGACACCTACGAGTACCTCCAGCTCGATGTGACGGGCGTCGACGGGACGCTCGCAGAGGGCGGCGACGCGACGGTTGACACGCCCGGCGACGCGCCGCTGCAGTTCACGCAGGAGTACGAAATCCGTGCGGACACCCGCACCGTGTTCACGGCCGACTTCACCCCGGTCAAGCGTGGCCAGACAGGCGAGTACATCCTTCAGCCGGTCGCCAGCGGCACCGAAGTCGAGTACGAGGAGTAGGTTGCCCTCTGGTCGCTACAGCGCGACGAGCAGCCCGCCGACGACGCCCAGCCCGCCAAACACCGTACAGACCGCCCAGAACGGGACCTGCCGCACGAGTCGGACCAGCGCGTCGACGGTGAGATAGCCGACGACGGCACTCACGACGAGGGCGACAACGGCCGGCAGCGGGTCGATTGCGGGCACGCCGTCGTCGACGAGGACCAGCGCGTTCGCGGCGAGCGCGGCCGGAATCGACAGCAGAAACGAGAGCCGAAGCGACGACTCACCCTCGTGGCCCCGGAGCAGCAGTGCACTCACCGTCGTCCCGGACCGGGAGACACCGGGGAGGATGGCCAGCCCCTGCAACACCCCGACGAGGACGGCGTCAACCCCGTCCGGAATCTCGCGCTCACCAAGCGATAGCGCCGCGGCGAAGCGCTGGAGCAGACCGGTGACGACGAGCAGGCCGCCGACCAGCGCCAGAAAGAGCCCGCCCTCAAGATTTGAGACAGCCGCGTCGAGCACCAGATACGCTGGAAGACCGGTGACGGCGGTCGCCGCCGTCGCGATGATGATAAACGAGAGGTCCGCCGTCTCGTCGGCGAACGGGCGACGGGAGAGTTCTCGGATCGAACGCAGGATGGTTCGAACTTCGGTGCGGTAGTAGGCCGTCGCCGCGACCGCTGTCCCGGCGTGAAGAAAGAGCGCGAGGCGGGTCGCGGCGGCCGGGGAGACGCCAGTGGCCACCGTCGACGCGAGGGCGACGCCGCCCTCGCTGGAGACTGGAATCCACTCCAGCACCCCCTGCAGCAGACCCAGCAGAATAGCGACGAGAATCGGGTTCATACCCACGGAGCGGACGCCGCGGGACAAAGGCCGTTCGGTTCGGGCCGTCGACGTGGCAGTATATATAGCGCTGGTGTCCAAACGGGGGTATGCAACTGGGAAGCGGGGTGGTAGACCTGCTGTCGGGACTACCGGCCTGGCAGGGGTTTCTCGTGCTCGTCGGCAGCGGAGTCACGCTCGCGCTGGTCATCCGCGTCCTCGGCGACCGACTGCTCAGACGGGTCACACCCCACATCGAGGGCGACGTCGACGACATCGTCTTCCGTGGAATCCACACCGCCGTGTACGTCACAGTCGGCCTCGGCGGCGCGTACGCTGGCGTACAGATTTACGACATCCGGCCGGCGGTCGCCGTCTCGCTGGAAGCCGGGACGCTCTCGCTGGTCGTCATCGTCTGGATGGTGATTCTGCTGCGTATCGGCCGCCAAGCATCAACCATCGCGACGGATTCGGCGTACATCGACCGCCAGATGGTCCCTATCCTCCAGAACGTCTGGAGCGCGCTCATCTCCGGCGGTGGCGTCCTCCTCCTACTGGTCCTCTGGGACATCGACGTGACGCCACTGCTTGCCTCGGCGGGGATTATGGGCATCATTGTCGGGCTGGCGGCCCGAGACACGCTGGCGAACTTCTTCGGCTCGCTGTCGCTGTATCTCGACGGGACGTACGCGGTCGGCGATTTCGTCGTTCTGGAGACCGGCGAGCGCGGTCGCGTCGAAGACATCTCTGTCCGCTCGACAGTCATCCGTACTCGCGACGACATCCTCGTTACTGTGCCGAACTCGAAGCTCAACAATGCCGCCATCATCAACGAGTCGACGCCGAGACGCAAGCGCCGGATTCGGGTCCCTGTCGGCGTCGCCTACGGGACGGACATCGACAAAGTCGAGAATATCCTGCTGGAACTAGCCGAAGCCGAGGACCTCGTGCAGGACCGCCCGAACCCGCGGGTCCGGTTCCGAGAGTTCGGCGACTCAGCGCTGAACTTTGAACTGCTGTGCTGGGTCAGCAACCCGGCCCTGACAGCTCGTGCAACCCACGAACTCAACAGCGCGATTTACAAACGGTTCCGGGCCGATAACATCGATATCCCGTTCCCCCAGCGGTCCATCTCCATCTCAACCGAAGAGATTCCGGGCGAGCTATTCGACCAAGCGCAGTCGAAGAGCAAACCCACAGATGACGGCGGCGTGACCGGTGAGTAAGCGAAAGCAAGGTCACAGGGCCCTCCCCGGCCCAGACGACCGAGAGGTCGAAACGCAATTACGGGGGCGACGCGTCGGCTCAGGCAATGAGTATACTTGAGGACGCCCGTGCGGCGCTTGCCACCGGGCCGCTGTGTGATTCCTGTCTCGGCCGGCTTTTCGCCGACCGGAGCTTCGGGCTGGCCAACGCCGAACGGGGCCACGCCCTTCGGGTGACGCTTGCGCTTGCAGACGACGACCCATTTGAGGAGAGCGAGGACTGCTGGGTCTGTGAAGGAGAGTGTGACCGCTTCGACTGGTGGGCCGAGCAGGCCGCAAGCGCCGTCCGCGGCTACGAATTCGACACCTACCAAGTCGGGACGAAAGTGCCGCCGCTACTCGAAGAAAACGACGAACTGCTCCGGGAGGACGTGGGGCTGGACCCCGACGCCGGAGAGGCGCTGAAGACCGAACTCAACCGCGAAGTCGGCAAGCGAATCGGCGACCTGACCGGCGCGGAGGTGGAGTTTGGCCGTCCAGCAGTCCAGCTCACGCTCGACCTCGCAACGGACGAGGTAGAAACGCACGTCAACTCGGCGTTCGTCTACGGCCGCTACCGCAAACTCGAACGCGACATTCCCCAGACGAAGTGGCCCTGCAACGACTGCAACGGGACCGGGCTGTGGCAAGGCGAACCCTGTGACGGCTGTGACGGCAGCGGCTACCGCTACGACGAGAGCGTCGAGCAACTGTCCGCGCCTGTCGTCCGTGAAGCGATGGACGGCGAGGAGGCCGTGTTCCACGGTGCCGGCCGCGAGGATGTGGACGCACGCATGCTCGACTCCGGCCGCCCGTTCGTCATCGAGGTGATGGAACCGCGAAAACGTGACGTGGACGCCGACGAACTCGAAGCCGACATCAACGATTTCGCCGACGGGAAGGTCGAAGTGACGGACCTCCACCTGGCGACCCACGAGATGGTCGAGCGCGTCAAGGAACTGGACGCCGCCAAGACCTACCGGATGGACGTGGAGTTCGGCGACGCGGTCGACGCCGACGCCCTGCAGGACGCACTGACGGAACTAGACGGGGCGACCATCCAGCAGGAGACGCCCCAGCGGGTCACCCACCGACGGGCCGACATCACACGGACGCGAGCAGTGTACGACGCCGAAGGCGAACTGACCGACGACCGCCACGCCGAACTCCGCATCCACGGGGAAGGCGGCCTGTACGTGAAAGAACTCGTCTCCAGCGATGAGGGCCGCACGGAGCCGAGCCTAGCCGGCCTGCTCGACACCGACGCCGTGGTGACGGCGCTCGACGTAATCGACGTGCAGGGCGAGGACGAACCGTTCGCGACAGACGAGTTCCTCAAAGAGTAGCGCACTGGGCCGCTTCCAACCGGAACCTGTTTTTACACCGGCATCGACGTGCCAGCCATGCGATTTGGCGTTGACGAGGCTGGGAAAGGGCCGGTTCTGGGGTCGATGTTCGCCGCCGCCGTCCGGGCCGACCCTGCGGCCCTGCCCGGCGGGGTCGGCGACTCGAAGGACATCAGGCCGGAGCGACGCGAGCGACTGGCCAAGGAAATCCGCGAATCGGCAGACGCCGTTGGTATTGCTGAAATATCTGTCGAGCGCATCGATGCCGACGAGACGGACATGAACACACTGACTGTCGAAGGGCAGGCAGAGGCCCTATCCGCGGTGGCCCGAGACGGCCTGTCAGGGACGGTCGACGCCGGCGACACCGACGCGGCGCGGTTCGGTCGTCGGGTCGCGGACGCAGTCGACGCCGACGTGGCTGTAACCGCGGAACATGGAGCCGACGAGACGGACTCGCTAGTCGGTGCGGCCTCAATTATTGCGAAGGTGGCCCGCGACACACATGTCTCGGAGCTGGCAGCGGAGTACGGCGACGTGGGGTCAGGCTATCCCAGTGACCCGACAACGCGGACCTTCCTGGCGGACTACGTTGACCGACACGGCGAATTGCCGGCGTGTGCCCGCCGGTCGTGGTCGACGTGTGACGACGTACTGGCGGCGGCATCACAGTCAACGCTCAGTGACTTTTGAGCGTCGTGAACTCGGGAGAAAGCGACCGACGGTGTCAGTCTTCGTCCAGCACGAGGCTTCGGAGGATATCACCGTAGGCCGGGCGCGTCACGAGCACGCCGACCAGCACGCCGACGATGGTGATGATGGCGAACCCGGAGAGGTCGCCAAGCGAGAGGACCATCAGCGGACTCATCGCGACGATGGTCGTCGCCGCGGCCGCGCCGATGACCCAGAACGCCTTGCGGAAGCGGCTCTGGAACACGCGGCCCGTTTCAACTTTCCCCTGCTGGAGGATCTCGTCGGCGATAATGATGAGGTCGTCCACCCCCGTCCCGATGACTGCGATAAACCCGGCCAGATGCGAGAGGTTCAACGGATACTGGACGAAGGCAACGAATCCGAGGAGGATGAACACCTCCGACAGCGCCGTGACGATCATCGGCAGGGCGACCTCTGGACGCCCGTACCGGAGATACACCACCAGGCTCACCGCGATGACGGCGAGAATGCCCGTCAGGAGGGAGCGCTGCTGGAACTCCTGAGCGAGCGCAGACGAAAGCGTCTGACTTTCGGCGCTGTCGAAGTCAAGCGGGGCCGGTAGCCGACCGGCCTTGAGTGCGAGTTCCAGCTCGGTCGCTTCAGACATATTGCTGGTCTGCATGATGAACTGCGGATTGTTGGCGAACTCACCGTTTCGATAGGACTGTCCCAGCCCCGGGTCGACACCACCGATGAACACCGGCTCGCCGTTCAGTGTCGTCACCAGGCAGTCTGCCTGTGAGTTCTGGAGGTTCTCGTGGTCGTAGTCCGAGTCGCGGCAGGTCGACCCGCTCCCGAAGCCAGCCTCGACCATGTCGTTCGCGTAGCGCTCGGCCACGCTTTGTTTGACAGTCACCGGGACGTGCGTTCCCTGCGTTTCGCTTCGCTGTGCTGCCCCGATACCCGCGAAGTCGCCCTGTGAGAGGACTTGCTCACGGACGTAGGAGCCGTTCTCAGTATTGTCGTGGACAGCGTACACGCGGACGACACCACGCTCTTCGAGCAGGCCGATGAGCTCTTCGCGCCCCCTGTCCGGGGCTGTGACGCTGATGAAGCTCCGACCACCCGGCGAGCTGACTTGCTGCACCGAACCCCCTGTCAGCGCCGATTCGCGCAGTTTGTCGTTGATGACCGACACCATGTTCTCTCTGGTGTCCCGGGTCACGCCGGGACGGACCTCACTCGGTTCGTACCCCTCGGCTTCGAGTGCGGATTCGACCTCTCCGGTGGAAACGTTGTTCGAGAACACCTCGACGGTCTCAGTCTGGTTCGAAACGCGCACGTCAATCGGGTCGAGACCCAACCGGTCCGCCGTCGCTTGTGCCAAGTCGGCCTCGTCTGCGGGTGCAACATCGACACCTTCAGCGGTAGTGCCAACGATCGGGGCCTGAATACGCGTCCCGCCGCTAAGCTGAATCCCGTACTGGAGGTTCGTCGACTGGTTCGCGGCCCCAGCTCCTTCAGTATCCGAGGTCCCTGGCGGAACGCCGGGGATGAATAGCGCGACGGCGCTGAGTAGCAACAGCGTGACCAGCGCAACGACGCGCCAGTTTTCCTTGAGTGTGCTCATCGTTTGACCCCCTCGTACTTGTACCAGCGAAGCAACGTGACGTTGAGCATGTAGGTGTTCATCAGGTCAGCAGCCAAGCCCACGACGAGAACGAACCCGATAGAAGCCATCAGTTCGATACCGAATATCGTCGCCGAAATCGCCATCACCGCCATCGCCGCCATCGACGTCAGCGTCATCGTCACACCGGTCCGCATCGCGCGGTATGTCGACTCGTAGAACCCGCCGGACCGCCGAAGGACGTGGTTGTTCAACAGGATATCTGAGTCCACACTGTAACCGATGAGCATCAGCAACGCGGCGACGGTCCCCAGCGAGAGCTTGATTCCGAGCAGGTTCATCACCGCGAGCGGGATAACAAGGTCCGAAAACGCCGACAGAACGACTGCGATGCTCGGTACGACCGACCGGAACATCGCAAAGACAAGCAAACTCATCCCGAGGAAGGCGACACCGATGCCGACGACCGCTAGCCGCTGGTTCTCCTGACCGAATATCGGCGACGTGGTCCCGCTACCGAGGAACTCCATCTGCTCGCTCGAACGCGCGGTTTCCTCGATTGGCTCCAGATTCGACGAATCAAACGTGATGATATACCGGTTCTCACCCTCGACCTGTTGGACGGAAACCACGGGTTCGTCGAACGTATTGTCTCTGAGCTCCGCCTGTGAGAGAGACGACTCGACGGTGAGTTCCGAACCGCCCGTGAAGTCGATACTCGGAGACACCGGCGCACCGGTGACCAGATACCAGCCACCGAGCACCGCAAGCGCCAGACCGAGCACCACCAGCGGAACCGCCACCAGCTGACGGTTCGAATACTGGGTGTAATCGACTTCCGGGACCTCGAACTCGAACATGACGGAACGGTGTGAGACGGGCCGGAATAAGCCTTCCCAATCACTGCCGCTGACATCCGCTGTGCCGTACATCTATGCCAGTCTATCACGTATATCCGGTATGTCCGAGCGCGCAAGCAGGGTCGAACTCTCGTATCCGGCGGACCTCAGCGGGTGGGGTCGCGACAAAATAGACGGGTCGCCGTTCCGCGCGTACCTCCGGAAGGCACACAACACCGCCACACCGGGCGACGTGTGGACAGAGTTTGTCGGCGTTGGCTGCTGTGGCGACACGCTGGACTTCCCGCTCCAGGTCGAATCCGTCGAGGGCGGGTCCGCGGTGACCGAAGACACCGAGTTCGTGTACACCGAGCGCGAGGCGTGTGGCATCGCCGGTGGCTGGCAGGTCCAGAGCGCCGCGGGCCCGACCGAATAAGAAGTCGAGGCGAGTGAGAGAACGCGTCAGTCCGGCAAGTAACGCACGCTGACAACGCCCGCTGCGGTCCGAACCTCGACACGGTCGACGCCGAGCCTGGCCGCCCGCGAGAGGGTCGCCTCGTCCTCGACGACATCCGTTGCGGCCTCGGCCGTTTCGTCTTCCGGAACCGTGAGGACGTGTACCTCGCCCTCACCAGCGCGTTCGACCGTCGTTAGCTTGCCGGGGGCCTGCTCGGCCGCGATTTCGGTCGTCTGGGCCGTCGGCGCGAGGTCGACCGTCTCGACGGGAATTGTGCGCCGCTCGGCGACCTCGGTGACGGTGTAGGTGACCTCCATCGGCGGCTCCGGTTCGACTGTTCCCTCCACTACTTCGCCGGCCTCAACGCCGGGATTGTCAGACAGTGTCAGCACCTGTGAGTCTGCGACGTTCCGAAGCGTCGCCGACCCGTCGTCGGCGTTCGTGACAAGAAATGTCCCTTCAATCGCTGTCATGGACACACGTTCGTGGCGGGCGTTCTTGCCCGTTTCGACCCGGGAACGGGCTGGAGTGGTATGCCGTAAGAGTGGACAGCCGTGGACTGGCGGTGCTACTTCAGCAGCCGGTGAGTCAGATATATCCCCAGCGTCGCGAGCATCGGCGGGACGACGCCGGCAATCGGCGGCAACGAGTAGAAGAAGCCGACGACAGCGCTCTGTGTCGGCTCTCGAAGCTCCGCCGGAGCGGAGGTCAACAGCGCGAGGTATATCGACCCGATGAACAGAAACGCCGAAAGGGCGAGGGCGCGGTCGTAGGCGACCGAGGATGCGGTCCGTCGATGGCGGCGCGCGACGGAGAGCACTGGAGCCAGCAGCGGCGCGACGAGCAACAGCCCGACGAACAGGAAGAAGCTCCGGGAGAAGGTGAACGTCCCGCCGCGGACGCTGCCGGTTTCGGCGAGTTGCGTTATCAGCCCGAACGAGAACACGAGCGTAATCGCCACGGACAGCAACAACGCGACCGGAACGTAGGCTTTGAACAGCAACGAGTCAGTGGCCCGGAACGCGTACGGGAATGCGCCGGGGAGCCCGTTGTACGGTTCGGGCTTGTCGTCGGCGTCGGCTGTGACGGACTGCTCTGCCGTCGCGTCTGTCATATCTGATCCTTAGGCAAGCGCGTGGTTAAGCGCGGTGTTGTCCGGCCAGCGGTGACAACGGAGCCACGTCTGCTGCCATGCCGTCCGGGAGTTGTTTGTACCCGCCCATCGACACCCCCAGTATGCACGTCGATATCGGAGCCGCGCTTGCCAGTGCCGCCGACCCGGGCGTCGAGCGTGCGACGCTTGACGACTTGGACGAGCGGGTGGCCGCGGCCCACGAGCGAATCGAGCAGGGTCGAAACAAGGGCGAGTTCGGCTACGCCTCGCTGAACCTCCCCGAAGCAACCAATGCCGAGACCATCCACGACGCCGTCGCGCCGGTGGCCGACGCCGAATCGGTCATCACCGTCGGCATCGGTGGCTCCGCGCTGGGAGCGAAAACCATCACAGAGGCGCTGGCTGAGGACCCGGGCAGTCACGTCGTGCTGGACAACGTCGACCCGGAGCACGTCCGGCGGACGCTCGATGGCCTCTCACTCGCCGACACGGCCATCAACGTCGTCTCGCGTTCGGGGACGACGGCGGAGACGCTGGCAAACTTCCTCGTCGTCCGCGAGGCCTACGAGGACCGCGGCGTCGACTGGACCGAGCGAATCGTCGTCACGACGGGCGAGTCCGGCCCGCTCCGGGCGCTCGCCGATCAGCACGACCTGCCGACGCTGCCGGTCCCCGAGGGCGTTCCGGGCCGCTTCAGCGCGCTGTCGGCGGTCGGGCTCGTCCCGCCAGCCATCCTCGGCATCGACATCGAGGGGCTGCTTGCCGGCGGTCAGCAGGCGGCTGACGACCTCGCGCCGTCGCTGTATGACTCGCCGGCCTACGCCTACGGCGCGATGGCCTACGCGCTGGAAGAAGCGGGCGCGACGGTCAACGCCGTCATGCCCTACGCCGAGCGCCTGGAGTCCTTCGGCGAGTGGTTCGCACAGCTCTGGGCCGAGAGCCTGGGTAAGGACGGGCGAGGTCAGACGCCGGCGCGAGCGCTGGGCGCGACCGACCAGCACTCCCAGCTCCAGCTGTACCGCGCCGGCCACCGCGACAAGGTCGTCACGTTCGTCCGACCGCGCGAGCGTGCCGACGTGTCGATTCCCGACCCGGACCACGAAGACCTGTCGTATCTCGCCGGAACTGACCTCGGCGGCCTCATTGACGCCGAGTACGAGGCGACGGTGGCGAGCCTGCCGGCGGCTGACCGGCCGGCACTGGAAGTCGAAATCGACCGTCTCGACGCCGAAAGCGTCGGCGAATTGCTGTACGCGATGGAGGCGGCTTGTGTCCTCGTCGGCGAACTCGCGGACGTGGAGACGTTCACCCAGCCGGCCGTCGAGTGGGGCAAAAACGCCACGCGGGCACTCATCCGCGGCGAAGCGACGGACGAGACGGCGGTCATCGACGAGCGCGAGCGACTGCGTATCGGCGAAACGGAGTCCCTTTAGGCCGGCGCAACGGACTGCCGATAATGGACGACACTGCCGCGAACTGGGGTGTTCTCGCCGCTGGCCTCGGTCTCGTCGTACTCGTCGCCACAGAAACCGGCATCGCTGGCTGGATGACACCGGCGACAACTGTCGGCCCGGTCACCGCCCGACAGGTCGCCGCCGCCGGCTTCGTCGTCGCCGCGCTCGCCTTCTCGCTTGTTCGTCACGGCGCACTCGACCGCAGACAGGCGGGTCTGGGCGCAGCAGGCGCGAGCATCGTCACAACCCTCGCCACGCTCGTCGCCTTCTTCGGGCCGGAGTTCCGTGCTGGCGTTGCGGCGACCGTCGGCATCGCCGTGTATCTCACAGTGCTGGCCGGGGGTCTGACGGTTGCGCTGGGCTGGGCGCTGGCGACCGGCATCCCGAACGACCGGCTGTACACGGTCGCCAGAGCGCTCTCGGTCGCAACGGGAATCGGGCTGGCCGGCTTCCTCGTGGGCACGGTGTTTGCCCAGTTCGTCGTTCTCGGGGTCGCGGCCGCAGGGCTTGTCAGCGCCACAGCGCTGGAAGGCGGGACTGTCACCGGCCCCGCGTATGTCACGCTCACTATCGGCATCGGCGTCGGATTCATCGGTTTCGGGGCGGCCGTCGCCAGCCGGCTAGACCGTACTTGGACCGACCTAGACCTGCAGCGCCCCGGTCTCCGTGACATCGGCTACAGCGTCGGCGGCGTCGTCGTCCTCATGGTCGCGCTGTTTGGCTTCAGTTACCTCATTCAGGCGCTCGGGCTCGAAGCGGCCCGGAGCAGCGTCGAGGAACTGGCCCGCGAGGACCCGTCATTCCTGCTCGTGATGGTCCCACTCGCGTTTCTGACTATCGCGCCGAGCGAGGAGTTTATTTACCGGAACCTCATCCAGAAGTACCTCTACGACGATTTCGGTGAATTCCAGGCGATTATACTCACCAGCGCCGTTTTCGGTGTCGTCCACTTCGGACAGTACGCCGCCGGGACGCCGACACAGACCGTCCTCTCGCTACTGCTAGTGTTCGTCCTCTCGACGCTGCTGGGCCTGAGCTATCTCAAGACCGAGAACCTGCTCGTGCCCATCTTTATTCACGGGGCGTTCAACGCAATCCAGTTTCTCACATTGTATATCGAGATTACAGGAAATCCGGCGATCTGAGCTGTCTGACTGCTGTCTGACGGGTGTTTATGCGACCTACTGTTGTATGCGATGACATGGCTCGGCGGTTCACTATCGTCTGTGATGACGACCAAGCGCGGAGTATCGAAACGCTTGCGCGGCGCTACGGCATCACAGAGGCGGAAGTGCTGTCGCAGCTAGTCGAGCTCGGGCTCAACGCCCGGGACGAACAGACCGTCTAAGCCGGGTTTTTCCGCGAGAGCGAACTCCCACAGATGGGACAGCGGTCGCGGTTCTCGTCGAACTCGCGGCCACAGCCAGCACACTGGAACAGCCACTCCCGCTGTTCGGAGATCCCCTCACGGGCGATAACTTCGACCGCCACATCGAGTTTCTCCGCGACGTTTTGCATCGCGTAATCGTCCGTGACGAGGCGGCTGTCGAGTTCGAACGCGGCCGCAATCAGCCGGATATCGGTTTCCGAGAGCTCCGCCAGATCACCGGTCTCGCTGGCAGCGCGCTCGATGCGCTCAACAGTGTTGTCCTCGGGAATGTGAAGGTGCATCCCAGAGCCTTCGAGCGCGTCGAAGCGATAGGCGGCCTCGTCCTCCAGTTCTTCTCTGACGAGTGGAATCGTTGCTATCTGCTCGTCGGTGTGATACTCGTTGATAAATGCCGAGGAGTCAAGAACGTACATCTAGCGTTTAACGATCATGTGGTCTTTCACTGCCTTGACCCGCTCAACCGGGACAAGCAGGCGGCCCTGGTCGCTGTACTCGAAGTTTGTGTTACGGAGCGACTCCGCGGGGTCGATAACGAGGTTGTGCAGCGCGCCCGAGGAGAAGTCCATCGTGATGTTGTAGAGACTGCCGATCTCCGCGCCATCAGTCCCCATCACGTCTTTCCCCGACAGGTTTTCTGCGAGTATTGCAGCCATACCTCCTTGTTCCGAACGAGGTTACATAAACGCCACGGGGATATCCGACGAGAGAACGATGGTCGCCGACAGCGACAGTCACGGATAGAAACGCTGGGTAAGCAAGTGTTGAGAGTCCCAGTGGAGTCGTTCTGTGACCGGGATCGCACAGTCACAGTAGGCAGCAGCCCTAAGCGGCAGGCATCCTACGAGTACGCATGGACCGGAACAGGCGTCAGTTTCTCGGCGCGCTCACGGCCGTCGTTACCGGGACTATCGCGGGCTGCAGTGGTGGCGACAGCGGTGAATCATCCCCAACAGCGACGGCCACCGCTACGCAAGTATCAACCCGTACTGCGACAGCAACGCCGACTGATTCGGTGACGACGTCGACGGAGACCGCAACCCCAACCGAAACACCGACACCGACTGAGACTGCCACTTCGACCGAAACGCCGGCCTCCACTGGAACGCCGGTGGACGCCGAACAGGAGGTCGCCGTCGCGCCGGGAAGCTTCAGTTTCGCCCCGGAAACGTTCGAGGTCCCCGCTGGAAGCACCGTGCTGTGGGTCTGGGAGGCCGGCGGCCACAACGTCAAATCGACCGCGACGCCGGAAGGCAGCGACTGGACGGGGACGCCCGGAGACGACGGAAAGACGTACAGTTCCGGCTACGAGTACGCCTACACGTTTGAGGTCCCCGGAGAGTACGAGTACCACTGCGTCCCTCATCAGAGCATCGGCATGACAGGGTCGTTCACTGTAACCGAGTGACGCCCGCTTAGCCCCACGTTCGGTTGCGTGCGTTTGATGACGACGAACTTAACTGCCACCGACGACTCGGTTCTGACAACTTCTGGAGCCATCTATGTCTGACACGGACCCCACAACAGCCACCGACGACACCCTGCGGACGCCCATCGTCGCCGTTCTGGGCCACGTCGACCACGGGAAGACGAGCCTGCTCGACAAGATCCGCGGTTCGGCCGTCACCGCCGGCGAATCGGGCGCGATTACACAGCACATCGGCGCGACAGCCGTCCCGCTTGACGTGATTTCCGAGATTGCTGGTGACCTGGTCGACCCGACGGACTTCGACCTGCCCGGCCTGCTGTTCATTGACACGCCGGGCCACCACTCCTTCTCGACGCTCCGTTCTCGCGGTGGCGCGCTCGCCGACATCGCCATCCTCGTCGTCGATGTCAACGACGGCTTCCAGCCCCAGACGCTGGAGGCCATCGACATCCTCAAGCGAACCCAGACGCCGTTTATCGTCGCCGCAAACAAGATTGACACCGTCCCCGGCTGGAACCCTAACGAGGGGCAACCGGTCCAGCAGACGATGGACGCACAGTCCGACCGCGTCCAGTCCGACCTCAACGAGAAGCTGTACGAGATCATCGGCGAACTCTCCGATAACGGCTTCTCGGCGGACATGTACTGGCGCGTCCAGAACTTCCAGGCCAACATCGGCGTCGTGCCGGTCTCAGCCGAAACCAGCGAGGGCATCCCCGACCTGCTGACGGTGATGATGGGGCTGTCCCAGCGATACATGAAAGAGGAGATGGAGATCGACACCACCGGTCCCGGTGTCGGGACTGTCCTCGAAGTGAAGGACACCCAAGGGTTCGGGACGACGCTCGACGCCATCATCTACGACGGGACCATCCGCAACGACGATACCATCGTCGTCGGCGGGCTGCAAGGGCCGATCATCACTGACGTGCGTGCGCTGCTTCGGCCACGCCCGCTCGAAGAGATCCGGACCGAACAGGAGTTCGAGCAGGTCGACCAGGTCGCCGCCGCCGACGGTGTCAAAATCGCCGCGCCGGAACTCGGCGATGCGATGGCCGGCGCGCCGATCCGCGTCATCCGCGACCGCGACCGAAGCGAGGTCATCGCCGAGGTGGAGGAGGAACTCGCCGAAATCGAAGTGACGACACAGGAAGAAGGGGTCGTCATCAAGGCCGACACGCTCGGGTCGCTGGAGGCCCTCTCCAGTACGCTCGAAGAGGAAGAAATCCCGGTGATGCGGGCCGAGGTCGGCGCGGTCGCACCGCGGGACGTGCGAGTCGCCGAAACGGCCGGCGAGTCGACCAATCAGGCGATTCTGGCGTTCAGCGTCGACGTGCTCGACGACGCGCGGGACCTCGCCGAACAGGAGGACGTGAAACTGTTCGAGGACGACGTCATCTACCAGCTCGTCGAGTCCTACGACGACCACGTCACCGCCATCGAGGAGGCCCAGCAGGAGCAGATTCTGGAGAACATCACCCGCCCGGCGAAGTTCCGGATTCTGCAGGACCACACCTTCCGCCAGTCCGACCCAGCCGTCGTCGGCGTCGAAATCCTCTCCGGTGAACTCCGTCGGAACGTCAACGTCGTCAGGTGGGAGAACGGCGAGGCGAACCGCGTCGGGACTCTCAAAACGATTCAGGACGAGGGCGAAGACGTCGACTCGGCCCGCGCCGGTGAGCGCATGGCTGTCTCCATTCAGGGGCCGACCGTCGGCCGCCAAGTCGAGGAAGGCGACGACCTCTGGGTCGAAATCCCCGAAAAGCACGCAAAGATTCTCGAACAGGAACTCAAGGAAGACATCTCCGTCGACGAGCGCGAGGCGCTGTCGATGTATCTGGAGAAACACCGGAACCGCGACCCCTTCTGGGGGAAATAGGCGGTACTCGGTGCGCTGTTTGCGCGAGTAATAATATTTAATTAGGAGGCGTGTCTCCATACAGACACGAATGCCTGGGTCCCTGTCGATGCCTGACCTCGTGCTTGCCAGCATCGCCCTCTCGATGCTACTGGCGTCGCTCGGTGCCGTGGTTACTTCGCTTAGCTTCGTCACGGCGCTGAGTGCCGGCAGCCTCCCAGCGACCGGCTCCATCGGCTACGCGCTGTTTTATGACCCGCCGGTCACCAGCGGCGGTCACGACTGATAGCAACGACTACGCGTCACCACGACTGTGCTGCAGAAAACTGAGAGCAGCGACTGTTACTGCGCTGTCGGCGACGTGTCGTCGCCCATCACTTGCTTGACCTGCAGAGCGGCGGAGGCGGCGATGCCCTGCGCGAGGTCGTCGCGCTCGGCATCGGAGATGCTCGCGCTTTCCGGGTCTTCCGGCGTGTAGTCAGCGCTGACGACCGACCCGACCGGAGGCTGGACTGCGATTGTGGCCCGTGGGCCCGTCGTGCTGTTACTGATTTCCGAGCCGACGACGAACTCGCCGGGCAGGAGTTCGCGGGTCCGGGCGGCGACGCTCGAGAGGTCCCGGCGGAGGTTCTCGCGCTGTTCCGCGGTCAGCGTCACTTCTTCCGTCTCCCCACCAAACGACGTATTACCGTACATGAACGTTCTCTGTCTCTATGGGGGGGAGCACTAAAAACCCAGTGTCGAGCACAGTTCTGACCGGCACCGTCGGCACACGCACTACACGACGGGGTGGCTCTCGCCGTAGGTGGCGAGAACGACGGCACTGGCGTACTCGGCGTCGTCGGACGCCGATTCAACGTAGACGTTCTCCTCGACGAACTCCCAGTTCCGAAGGTCCCGACCAGCGGCCAGCCCCTCACGGATTTCCATTCGGACCGCATCCTCGCTGGTGCCGTCGACCTCGTAGAAGATACCCGGCCCGTCCTCGCTACGGGCCCAGCCGATGCCCGCCGCGCCGCGTTCACCCGGTGCGACGGTCGCCGAGGACTGGACGACCTCTAGCGCTTCGCCGGGCGGCCCCAGATCCGGCGCTGTCTCAGTCACCTCGATAGTCGGTTCGGCAGGAATGACCGACGAGAGCGAGATGAGGTTGTAGTTGTGGACGCCCGCCTCGGCGAGTGCCGCGTCGTACGCGGCCAGCGCGGTCGGGCCGGTCGCAGTCCCCCATACGACCCGAATGGTACTCATAGGCGAGAGTCGACGGTCCGTGGTGTAAGGGGTTTCGCTTCGTTATGCCGGAACGAGTCCGTAGCACATCCCCGGGCGGTCGGGGTCGCCGTCGACAGCGCGTTCTGTGTAGTAGATGCCATCAGCGGTCACCAGCGGCGCACTCGTCACGTGGCCGCGGTTCTCAATGGTCCAGGCCACCGCACCCGAGTCTCGCTCCAGTGCGTACAGCCGCCCGTTGTAGGACCCGACGAGTACGTGGTCCCGGGTGGCGACGACGCTCCCGATAATCCATCCGCCGGTGTCGTAGCGCCACAGTTCTTCGCCGCTGGCGAGATTGATTGCATACACGCGGTCGTCGTGGCTACCGACGTAGACGGTGCCGTCGTGGACCGATGGCGCACACATCACGTCGGCGTCGGCTTCGAAGGCCCACCGTTCCGAGCCGTCGGTCACGTCGACGGCAGTGACTGTCTCAGCCCACGACGGCACGATGGCGGTCCCATCAGCAACGGCGATGGGGGCTTTCACGTCGCCGCCAGTGTCGTAGCGCCAGACCTGTTCGAGACCCGGAAACGACCACGCGTAGCAGTAGCCGTCGTTCGAGCCAAACAGCAGGCGGCCGTGCTCGCGGTCCAGTGCCACCGTCGAGTGGGGGTGGTCGGTCGGTCGGCTGTCGCGCCACTGCACGTCGCCGGTCGCGGCGTTGACGGCGACAACGCTCCCGCTCGGAGCCGCGTGCTCGACAGCGACGTACAGCGACCCGTTGTAGTAGGTCGGACTCGCGCCGATGGCATCGCCCAGGTCCGTCCGCCAGCGCCGCCGCCCGGTTTCGAGGTCCAGCGCCGACAGCGCGCCGTCGTAGGCCCCGATGTAGACGGTATCGTTGGCGATGGCCGGCGTGCCGTGGCTCCCTCGCGTCGCCTGTGTAATTGTTGTTGCCCACTGGACCTCGCCGTCCGGCGCGATGGCCCGCACGCGGCCGGTGTCGTCGGCCAGAATCAGGTCGCCAGTCGGTGCCAGCGCAGGGCTCCCTTTTGCCGCGGTGTGGTCCCCGCGGTTGGCCGGGAGTTCCCAGGCCCGCTCGACAGCGTCCGGAACGGACGTATCCTGATATCCCTGGTTCAAGAGCCCCTGCCGGAACTGCGTGGCGGCGTGTTCATCGAGCGCCGTCGATGCAAGCGGATTGAACTGTGACTGACACCCCGCGACCGACCCGACTGTTGTCGCTGCGAGCGTCCCCAGAAATGCCCGCCGTGTCCGTCCGCGCTCTGTCACGGGCACCGATACCGGGCGGGGTAGCTTAAATCGCGCGGCGTTATGTGGGTCACAGGCGACCTGTGGAGTCTCGATGCAGGACCGAATGACGGCAGTCCGATCGAGACGGTTACCAGGTCTGCACGATTCGGTGAATGGTTCGTTCAAATCATGCCCCAATTCAGGTTTGTGAGCGAAATCAATCACGCAAAACAGTAGTTTCAAATTAATAAATAATATTACTATAAGATAGTTGTGCCCTCAAATTCTAGTTTAGACCCTAAAAAGCCAATAGAAAAGGCTGTGGTATAAACTATGATATTTATCTTCATATTTAATAACCCCCATAATTTATAATCTATGGCTGTTTCGTGAGCGATTGTATGCAAGAGAGTTCAAACCGCACTCGTCGAACGTTCATCAAAAGTGCCGGTGTCATCGGGGCAGCGGCGCTTGCTGGCTGCAGTGGCGGCTCCGATTCGAGCACCGAAGACGGCTCCGGTGGCGATAGTTCCGACGGTGAGAGTTCAGATGGTGCCACAACCGGCACTGGGTCGGAGACGATGGCAGACGAAATCGTGTTCTACAACGCCGGGTCGCTGGAGTTCGACCCCGGAACCGAAGCCAACATTGAACGCTTCGAGGAGGAGACCGGTATCTCCGTGGAAGTCAACGAGGTTCCGTGGAGCAACCTCAAGACCAGTCTGACGACGATTTGGCGGAACCAGGACAGCACCGTCGACGCGTTCAACGGCCCGACCTGGTGGCTGGCTGACTTCGTCAGTTCCGACTGGCTCGAGCCGATCGGCCTCGGAAGCGACCACATGAGCAAGTTCCCCAACTCGCTGAACGACCTCGTCCAATTCGACGGCCAGACCTACATGGCTCCCGAATTCGGGAAGTGGGGGAGCTACCTCTACGACCAGCAGTACCTGAACGACCAGGGCTTCGACGCGCCGCCGGACACGTGGGATGAGGTCCTGAGTCAGGGCGAACAGCTATCACAGGGCGACAAATCCGGGTTCGCGTTCACCTGGGCCGGCAAGTCCGTATTCAGTTTCAAGCAGTTCCTCTACCAAGCCGGCGGCCAGCTATTCAACGACAGCTACGAGCCGGTGTTTGTCGAGGAAGGCAAAGAGGTACTGGAGTTCTTCAATGGGCTCCGTGAGCGCGGCATCATGCCTGACGGGATGTCCAGTCTCGGCGAGGGTGGCGTCGGTGACAACTTCATCGCCGGCCAGTACGCGACCGTCGAGTCCTGGACGCCGCTTGGAGCCCGCGCAATTGACGAATGGGACGAGAACCGCATCGGCAGCGCCAAGCCACCGAAGGGGCCGGAAAGCCGTGCAACGTTCCAGGACACGAACGGCATCAGCGTCTCTGCGTTCTCCGAGCGGAAGGACGCAGCCAAGGAGTTCGCCCGCTTCATGACGACACGCGAGTCGTCCAAGAACAACATGCTCGTCGAAGGGAACCCAGCTGTCGTTCCGGAGGTGTACGAAGACGACGAGGTCCAAAGCGAGTACCCGTCCTGGCTGCTCGAAGACATGCGGTTCAACCTCGAAAACGCACAGAGCGAGACGTACATGGCACAGCCACAGGTCGACGACTACCTGAACGAGCAGCTCACGCCGGCACTGCTGGGTAACAAAGACCCCGAAGCGGCACTCAACGACGCCTACAGCAACATCGAGCGTCTCTACCAGGACATCGGCCTGCTCTGAGTGACGCGGGTCAGGATCTATATATTATGTCAATCGAAAAGAGCCCACTGCGTCGCAAACTCGACAAGCTGTTCGTCCCGTTAACCGTTGGGCCGACGCTGCTGTGGATCGCCGCAATAATCGTTTATCCGACCGCAAAACTGTTTCTCAGCAGCTTCCAGTTCCGGAACCCGATAACGAACGAGATGAAGTTCGTCGGCCTCCGGAACTTCCGGCGGCTGATTTTCGCGCGGGAAGGGGGCGAAGCCGCCCTCGGCGTGTTCAGTCCCAGTTTCGTTTCGATTACCACCAATACAGTCATCTACGTCGGTTTCAGCGTCTCTATCTCGTTCCTGCTGGGACTGGGCATCGCGCTGTTGCTCGATAAGGACCTGAAAGGGCGGGGCTGGTTCCGGACGGCGGTCATCGTTCCGTGGATTCTCCCGTACGTGATGAGCGGGCTGATGTGGCGCTGGATGTTCCAGTCCGACTTCGGCGCGATCAACGGCGCGCTCCAGCGACTCGGTGTCATCTCCGGCAACATCCCGTTCCTCTCAGACGGCGCGCTCGCCATGATGGCGCTCATTATCGCCGATGTCTGGGTGTTCACGCCGTTTATCATCATCATCCTGCTCGCGGGCCTGCAGAACGTCCCCGAGCAACTGTACGACGCCGCCGAAGTCGACGGCGCGAGTCGGTGGTCGCGGTTCTGGAACGTCACGTATCCCTTCCTGAAACCGTCGATACTGGTCGCGCTGACCATCCGTATCATCTTCGACATCCGGGCACTGGACCTGGTCTGGGTGATGACCCAGGGCGGCCCCGGGAAGTCGACTGAGGTGTGGGCGTCCTGGCTGTACCGGACCGCACAGGTGTTCAACGAACCCGGGACCGGCGCTGCACTTGGGGTCGTCCTACTGGCCGTGACCTTCGCCATCGTGGCCAGTCTGTACAAGATATTCGGCGAGTCACCCTACGAAGCATGAGCACGAAGAAATCACCACTCAACCGACTGCGTCGGTCGCTGGGACTGGATACACAGAACGAGTGGCCGTCCGTCGCCCGCGAGCGGTTGCTGGCCTACGGACTGCTCGCCGTGTACGTCCTGATCATCTGGTTCCCGATCTACTACATCTTCATCACGAGCATCAAACCGTCGAGCGAAGTGCTGTCGCTGCCGATCACGTTCCTCCCACAGAGCCCGACGGCACAGAACTACGTGGATATCTTCACGAACCGACCGTTCGACAACTACACGTTCAACAGCATGATCGTCGCGACGACGACGACGCTCATCTGTATCACCCTTGGAACGGTCACCGGCTACAGTTTCTCCCGGTATGACTTCCTGGGGAACAAGTCGCTGCTGCTATCGATCGTCGGCGCGCGGATGATCCCACCCATCGCGCTCATCGTCCCGTTCTTCCAGATCATGTCGAACCCGCCGCTCATCGGCGGACTCACCGGGAGTCTGTACGACACGCGACTCGCGCTTATACTCACGTACACGTTCTTCAACCTCCCCTTTGCCGTCTGGATTATGAAGAACTACTTCGACGGGATCCCCGAATCGTTGGACGAACAGGCCCGAATCGACGGCTGTTCGCGCTGGGAGGCGTTCGTCAAAATAATCCTGCCGATGGCGAAGCCGGGCATCGCGGCCACTGCTATCCTCGCGTTCATTTTCTCGTGGAACGAGTTTGTCTTCGCGCTCGTTCTCACATCCTCGGAACAGGCCCAGACGCTTCCGATCGCGGTCTCACTGTTCGTAGCTGACGACTTCGTGGACTGGGCGCATCTGGCAGCCGGCGGGATGATTGCCGCGTTACCCGGCATCCTGTTCGGCCTGTTCTTCCAGCAGTACATCGTGAGCGGACTCACACAAGGAGCAGTCAAGGAGTAACTAACTATGGCACACGTAGAACTCACCGACCTCGTAAAGGAATTCGACGACGTTACGGCAGTTGATGGCATCTCGCTGGACATCCCCGACAAAAGTTTCACTGTCCTCGTCGGCCCGTCAGGGTGTGGGAAGACCACGACTCTGCGCCTCATCGCGGGGCTCGAACGGGCGACCGACGGTGAAATCAGAATCGGCGAGAATGTCGTCAACGACGCTCGCGCATACGAGCGGGACATCGCGATGGTGTTCCAGAACTACGCGCTGTATCCGCACAAGACGGTGCGGGACAACATGCGGTTCGGGCTGGAGCAACACGACACGGACGAAGAGATCATCACCGAACGAGTCCGAGAAACAGCGGAGCTGCTACAGATCGAAGAGTTACTGGAACGGCGGCCGTCGGAGCTATCCGGCGGTCAGCAACAGCGGGTCGCGCTGGGCCGCGCAATCGTCCGTGACCCGGCAGTGTTCCTGATGGACGAGCCGCTGTCGAACTTAGACGCGAAGCTCCGCGTCCAGATGCGCGCCGAACTGAACAAACTTCACGAGGAACTCTCGACGACGACTGTCTACGTCACCCACGATCAGGTGGAGGCGATGACCCTGGCCGACCAGATCGCGGTCATGGACAACGGGCAGATACAGCAGGTCGGCGAACCGACGCACGTGTACTCGAACCCGCGGAACATGTTCGTCGCCGGATTCCTCGGCTCACCGAGCATGAACTTCCTCGAAGGCACGCTCGAAGAGTCATCTGCCGGCAAGTTCGAACTGGACCTCGGCGGCGCTATCCACAACGTTCCCGACGAGTTCACCGATGCGCTCAGCTCGTATCTCGGAGACCGCGTGACGCTGGGCATCCGCCCGGAGAACATCGCGCTTAATCAGGACGGCGTCCCGGCGAACGTCCACCCGGCAACAGTGGAGGTCGTCGAACCGCAGGGCGAGAAGACCGTACTCGAACTCGAACTCGAAACCGGCCAGAGCATCAAGGCCGCAGTTGACCCCGACACGACGGTCGAGATGGGGGATGCGGTGAACCTCCGGTTCGACAGGGACTCGCTCCAGTATTTCGATCCCGCCACGGGCGAATCGCTCACGTACGACGCGAAGATCGAACAGCAGGCGACGATCTGACGATGGCTATGGAACTCGCCGATAGGATGGCACCCGCCGATATGCTCGTGTTCGGGACTGCGTTCGGGCTGGCAGGCCTCGCAGTCTTCAATTACGCGACCGGTGTCTACGGCGGCGCAATCGTTAGCAGTGTCGGGACAGTCGTCACGACGCTGTTTGGTGTTTTCACCGATTAGTACCGGGAGAGAGTTTTTCATGAACGTCTACATACTGAATGATATACCCCTAAACGCCATCGAGCAATCTCGCAAATCACTAGACTGTGTCGCCGGCCCTGAGAGCAGGGCCGATTCTATTGAAAGAGATGATACGAACTAACACATACATCAGTCGGAGGCCACCCTCACCTGCAGAGTCCGGGCCCGCTGTACTAGAACATGATTCCTGATGAACGACGGAAAGAAATCGTTCGACAAGTAAACAGATCGGATCGGGTCACCGTCGAAGAACTCACCGAAGAGTTCGGTGTCTCCGAGGCGACGATCCGACGAGACCTCTCGTCACTCGCAGAAGACGGGCTTATCGAACGGTTTCACGGCGGTGCCCTTCCGGCGTCGGAGAAAGACGGGTCCAGTACGGCCGATAGTATCGACAACCCAAGTGGCAAGCGGGCTATCGCTAAGCGCGCCGTCGATGAACTGAGCGACGGCGACGCCGTCTTCTTCGACACGGGGCCGACAGCGCGCGAAATAGCGAAAGCCATCCCGGAGCAGTTGTCGCTGCTTGCCGCGACGAACTCACCGGAGAGCGCGTTCGAACTCCGCGAGACTTGTGGCGAGGTCAAGGTCGTCGGCGACTCACTGCGCCAGACCTCGGACGCGCTCGTCGGTCCCAGCGCCGAGTCATACCTTCGGAAAACGAACTTCGACATCGTGTTTCTCGAAACCGATGCGGTCCAGATCGATGGCGGTCTCTCCGTCTCGAACGAAGACGAAGCGCGCATCAAGACACTGCTCTGTGAAGGCGGCCGACACGTCATTCTGGTGGCCGACGGGAGCAAACTGGACAGTCAGAGCTTCCGCGAGTTCGCGACTGTCGAGGATATTGACATGTTCATAACGGACGTGTCGCTGAGCGACGAGATGCGGGCAGTGTTCGAGCAGGCGAACGTCGCGGTGATCGACAATTTGCTGGCCGTTCCGTGATCCTGTCCCTGTCTAAAATCTGCTTTCCTCCAGCGTCAGGCGAACGCGACCGGAACGCTGCTGGCGTCGTCGTCGGCTTCGATTTTCTCTAAGGCGTCGTGGAGGTCGGCCTGCTGGACCGTTGTTCGGCCGTCGCGGATGGCGAACATCCCAGCCTCGGTCGCCAGTGAGGCCAGTTCCGCGCCGGAGAGGCCGTCAGTTTCGGTGGCAAACGCGCCCAGGTCCACGTCGTCGTCGAGGTTCATCTCCTGCGTGTGGATTTCGAGGATGCGCTCGCGGCCTTCGACATCGGGGTTCGGAACTTCGATGAGGCGGTCGAAGCGGCCAGGGCGGAGGATAGCCCGGTCGAGCATATCGAAGCGGTTCGTCGCGGCGATGATACGGATTTCCCCGCGCTCGTCGAAGCCGTCCATCTCCGAGAGCAGTTGCATCATCGTCCGCTGGACCTCGGCGTCGCCGGAGGTCTTCGACTCCGTTCGCTTGGCTGCGATGGCGTCGATCTCGTCGATGAAGATGATAGCCGGTTCGCGCTCGGCGGCAAGCTCGAACAGGTCTCGGACCAGTCGCGCGCCCTCGCCAATGAACTTCCGGACCAGTTCGGAGCCGGCCATCTTGATGAACGTCGCGTCGGTCTCGTTGGCGACGGCCTTCGCCAGCATCGTTTTCCCGGTGCCGGGCGGGCCGTGTAGCAGGACACCGCTTGGCGGTTCGATACCGACCTCACGGAACTGTTCGGCGTTGACGAGCGGTTCCTCGACGGCCTCTCGGACCTCACGGATCTGTTCTTCGAGGCCGCCGATGTCCGAGTAGGAAACGTCCGGCGAGCCATCGACCTGCATCGCCTGTGCGCGGGCGTCGGTTTCGGGATCGAGGATCTGTTTGACGCCGAAAGAGTCGTTGATGGCGACGCGGTCACCGGCCTCAAGGCCGTCACGGATAGACGGCGAAACTTCCGTCAGCACTTCCTGATTGTTGCCGTGCTGTTTGACGACGACGCCGTCGTCGGTCAGCTCCTCGGCTGTCGCGATGTACAGCGACGAGGTTTTGAGCGTCTCGTTTTCCCGTTCGAGCTGGTCGACCTCGTCCGTGAGGTCGTGTTGCCGGTCACGGGCAGCGTCGAGCTGCTCAGTCAGCTGTTCGTTGACCTGTACTATCTCTTTGAAATGTTCCCGGAGTGCCTCCAGACGCTCGTCAGGCGTCATATCGGGATCAAGTTCCAACCGTGGTCGTTCCGGAAGCGAGGGACTGCGCGACATTTGGATGGTCGGTACTATACGGTTGAGACACAAAGTGCCTTCGGGTCACAGGGGGTGAAACAGTTATCCGTGTCGAGACGGGGCTGTACCGTTCAGTTAGACCGGTGGCTCGACTAGCCGGGCAGGCACCGAATAGCTACTGACCGCCCTACAGCAGCTCGGCGAACTCATCGAGGTAGTCGCTGTACGTCGAGAGCGCGGACTCGACCGGGTCCGGACTGGCCATGTCGACGCCGGCGTCGCGCAGCAGTTCCAGCGGGTACTGCCGCGACCCGCTCCGGAGGAAGTCGATATACCGCTGGGCAGCGGGCTCGCCGTCATCGAGGATGCCGTCGACAAGCGCGACGGCCGCCGAGATGCCGGTCGCGTACTGGTAGACGTAGAACGCCCGGTAGAAGTGCGGGATGCGCATCCACTCGCGGGCGATGCGGTCGTCGAGTACCGCCGGCTCGTAGTAGTCGCCTTTCAGGTCCCGATAGAGGTCGTCCAGTCGGTCGGGCGTCAACGGCTCGCCGGCTTCGGACATCTCGTGGGTCCGGTGCTCGAACTCGGCAAACATCGTCTGCCGATAGAGAGTCGACCGGAACCGTTCGAGATACTCGTTGAGGATGTGGCGACGCAGGCGCTCGTCCTCGACGGTGTCCAGCAGGTGGTGGGTCAGCAGCGTCTCGTTGACGGTGCTCGCGACCTCGGCGACGAATATCTCGTAGCCGGAGTAGACGAAGGGCTGCTCCTCGCTGGTGTACTCCGAGTGCATCGAGTGGCCGATTTCATGCGCCAGCGTGTACATCGACTCCACGTCGTCCTGATAGTTCATCAGGATGAACGGCTGGGAGTCGTAGGTACCGCCGGAGTACGCGCCGGACTGCTTGTGCTCGGTCTCATAGACGTCGACCCACCGCGAGTCTAGCCCGTCGGCGAGCCGAGACTGGTAGTCATCGCCCAGTGGTGCGACAGCTTCGGTGACGTACTCACAGGCCTGTTCGTACTCGATTTCCGGCGATTCCTCCTGGACGAGTGGGGTGTAAAGGTCCCACATTCGGAGTTCGTCGGCCCCGATTGACTGGCGTTTGAGGTCGGCGTGGCGGTGGAGCGTATCGAGGTTGTCGTGGACGGTGTCGACGAGCGTGTCGTACACCTCAACAGGGACGTTCGGGCCGTCCAATGCTGCCTCGCGGGCGGTGTCATAGTCGCGGGCGTTGGCCATCTTCACATCCGTCTTGACGGCGTTCTTGTAGGCCGTGCCGACGGCGTTGCGGACGGTCTCCCACTCGTCGTAGAACGCCTCGTAGACGCGCTGGCGGAAGTCGCGGTCAGGGTGTTTCTGGAGCGTCGTGAAGTTGTTGAGCGTGATCGGCTGCTGGTCGCCATCGGGGTCCTCGACGGTCGGGAACGTCATATCGGCGTTGGCCAGCATATTGTACACCTCGCCGGGCGCGCCGGTGACCTCGCCGAGTTCGGCGAGGAGGTTCTCGACCTCGGCCGAGCGGGTGTGGTCTTTCATCCGGAGCACGTCGTCGAAGTAGTGCTCGTAGGGCTCCAGCGCCGGTTCCTCGTCGACCATCGCCTCGATGTCGTCGTAGTCCAGATCCTGCAGTTCGGGGTCGAGGAACGAGGCCGCCGAACTGGCCTCCGACGAGAGTGACTGTGAGCGGGCGGTCAGTGCCTGATACGTGTCGTCGGTCGTGTCCTCGTCCCGTCGCATCCGGGCGTAGGCGGCGACGTTCGAGACGGTCCGCATCAGGTCCTCGTAGGTCTCCAGTGTCTCTAGCAGAGTCGCAGCGTCCTCGGTGGCCCGTCCCTCGTAGGCGGACAGGTCCTCGATCAGTTCCTCCGCCTCCTCGTAGGCGGCCTCCCAGTCTTCGTCGGTGGCGTAGAGGGAGTCGAGGTCCCACTTGTACGCCTCATCGATGTCGCTCCGTGCGGGTACCGAACTCATAGCCCGCTCTTGGGACGGGGCCGAAGTAAGCCTTCGTTTCGGGAGCTACAGCCCGTCGGTGATGTGGTCGGCGACCCGTGCAGTTGTTCTGGCGGTCGCTCGCCGGTGTGCAAAGACCGTTCGGGCGTCAACCGCGGCGTCTTCGTCCCGGGTGAAGCGCACGTTCGGGTAGCGGACGTCGGTCAGCACCAGCGGTTCGGGCGGGGCCGGTGGAACCCCGTCGGGGCCGCTAACGGGTTCCGGCGAGAGGATGCGGTCGACCTTCGAGAGCGGGGCCGAGCCGTCCGCGACGGCCGCCGCGAGCGAGACGAGTCGGCGAACCAGCTGGCGGCAGAACCCGCCGGCCGTAAGCTGGACGACGAGGAACTGACCGTCCCGGGTCCAGTCGATGGCGACGGTCCGCTCAGTACCGGTCTCGTCCGTGGTAAGATTGTGGAAGTCGTGTGTCCCGGCGAGCGCGTCGACAGCGTCGGCCCACCGCCCGTCGTCGACCGGTTCGTGTTCGGGTCGGTCCGCATCCGCCGGCGCGTACAGGTAGTAGGTGTAGGTGCGCTCGGCGGCGTCGTGGGTTGCGTGGAAGTCCTCGGGAACATCGGCGCTGGCCCACACGCGAACGTCGTTTGGGAGTTCGCCGTTGAACGCCGCCGGTGAGAGCCACGCTGGCGCGTCGAAGGCGACGGTCTGTGCCCGCGCAGAGACGCCGGCATCAGTCCGGCCGGCGGCCGCGTACCGGTCAGGCAGCCCCTCGCCACGCTCACAGACACCGAGGCGGACGAGCGTTGAACGCAGTCGGCCCTCGACGGTGTCGACGTCGGGCTGGCGCTGGAACCCGTGATACGGTTGGCCGTCGTAGGCCACGCGATAGGCGCGCATACCGATTTGTCGACTGCGAACCACTTGTCTCACCCGAATCTCAGTCGCTGGGAAGGATAGACGAACTTAGGCGTCCTGAGGACAAAGACGGGGGTATGTCCAACGCCGCCGCGGCGGATCACGACTTCCCTCGCCCGCCCGAAACGTTCACCGACCACGACGGGCGGACGGTGACAATCGAGGCCTATGACGGCGACATCGACCCACTGGTGGAGATGTATGCTGACTTCGGGACCGACTCCCGGTCACAGGGCGTCCCACCCCGGACCGAAGCGGACATCCGCGACTGGCTCCCGAATCTTGTCGAGGACGGCCTGAACGTCGTTGTCTGGCACGAGGATCAAGCCGTCGGCCACTCCGTCCTCGTCCCATACCAGGACACGTCGGAGCTGGCAATTTTCGTCCACCCGGACTACCAGCACGCCGGCATCGGTTCACAGCTCATCCGCGTCCTGCTTGGCTACGGGCAGGAGAATGGACTCGACCGCGTCTGGCTTTCGGTCTCGAACACGAACCACGTCGCCCGGGCACTGTACGAATCAGTCGGCTTCGAGACCATCGCCAAAGAGCGCGTCGAAATGGAGATGCAGCGGGCGCTCTGAGCGGACGGCTCCACACAGCGATAAATAGCGGCTACACAAAAACTGTGTATGGACCTCGCCTCGCACCCGGAGACACTGATTTGTGCGGAGTGTGGCTCGACAATCGAGGACGCGGGCTACTTGCCGGCGACAGAGCGGGACGAAACGTACCACCCGCTGGTCGACACGGCGGTCTGTGACGCCTGTGGCTTCAACGACCTCGGAATGACCGGCTGTGCGCCCGAACTCGACGACGTGGTCGATCCGGGACCGGACGACGCGCTTCTGTACGTTCGCCTGACCGACAGTGATCTCGAGGTCGTTAGCTCGAAGGAGTGAGGCCGCAAGTGCCTCGGCTGCACACGCACCCGCGGTACGGCCAGAGGGCGATGACTCGCCAGTTCACTCGGTTTCGAGTCTGACTTCCCTGTCGGCCTCACCGGTCGTGTTCTCTGCCTCGCTGGTCGCTGAGAGCGATTCGGTCTCCAGCAGACGGTCCAGCCGCCGCTCGAACTCGCTGTCTGTCAGTTCACCGCGGGCGTAGCGCTCTCGGAGGTGATCGACCGGGTCCACCGTCGGTTCCGTTGCGTTGGGTGCATCGGTTTCATCCTGGGCTGTCTCGTCTTCCGGGGACTCGATCATCGGTAGTTTCGAACCCAGAAGGGCGACGAGCGGGGCCAGAATGAACCAGCCGAGGATGATCGACACCGGTGCAATCGACCCGCCAAGGCCGGCCGCACCTGCGAGCATAGCAAGGCCCGTCGACAGTATCGCGATGGTCGCGACGAGCTTCCACCTCGGGAGAGCGATGGAGGGGAGTGTCATGTCGACCACTCAACACGCTGGTCGCAAAAAGCTGCTGTCGTGGGCCGGCCGCTCAGCCGTGTTACTCTGCGAAGTCCTCGAACGTCGGCCGGTCGTAGTCGCCGGGGAACGCCGAGAGCGGGACGCTGACCTGCTCGCCGTCCTCCATCTCCTTGAGCGTCACTTCGTCGTTTTCCAGGTCCTGCTCGCCAACGATGACGACTGTCTCGGCGTTGATACCGTCGGCGTACCCCATCTGCGCGCCGAACGAGCGGTCGGCAACGTCGCTCTCGACGACGTGACCCCGCTCGCGCAGGTCACGAGCGATGCGGGCCGCAGTCGGGCGCGTGTCGCCGACCTGCAAGACGTAGTAGTCCGTCGACAGTTCCTCGGCGGGCCAGACGCCGGCGCGCTGACAGAGGAGTTGGAGCGTGGCGTGGCCGGGCGCGAACCCGACGGCCGGCGTCGGCTGGCCGCCGAAGCCCTCGATGAGGTCGTCGTAGCGGCCGCCGCCGAACACCGAGCGGGACACCTCGCCCGTCGAGTCGAAGCACTCGAAGACGACACCGGTGTAGTAGTCCAGCCCGCGCGCGGTCGTCAGCGAGACGGTGAGGTGGTCGCGAACGCCGAAGTCCTCAGCCGCGTCGAGCACCGCCTGCAAATTGTCGGTCGCCGCGCGGACATCCTCAGAGCCGGTGAGGTCGGCGAGCGTTTCGATTTCCTCGGCGTCGATCTGCAGCATCTCGTCGAACGTGTCTGCCTGGCCGTAGTTGAGCCCCGCCTCGACGAGCGCGTCGAGGTAGTCGTCGTGGTCGACCTTGGCCCGCTTGTCGACCGCGCGGATGGCTTCGGGCACGTCCACGTCAGCCTCGAACGACTCCAGTACACCCGAGAGGATATCTCGGTGAGAGACGCGGATCTCGAAGTCCTCGCCCGTCAGCCCGAGGTCAGTGAGCATATCCACGGCAACGGCCAGAATCTCGGCGTCGGCCGTCGGCTCCGCCGACCCGAAGATGTCGACGTTGGTCTGGTAGAACTCCCGGAACCGCCCTTGCTGGGGCTCCTCGTAGCGCCAGAACGGCCGCGTCGATACCCACTTGATCGGCTTCGAGAGCTCCTGTTGCTTGGCGACAAACATCCGCGCAACGGTCGGCGTTAGCTCCGGCGTGAGTGCGACCTTCCGCCCGCCCTTGTCCTCGAAGCTGTACAGTTCCTCGACGATCTCCTCGCCGCTCTTGTCGACGTACATCTCGGTCGGCTCCAGCGCTGGGGTGCCGATCTCTCGGAAGCCATAGCGCTGTGCGACGTCTTCAAGCGTATCCATGGCCCACCGCCGGGCCTGCATCTCCTCGGGGTAGAAATCGCGAAAGCCCTTGACGGAGTCGTACATACCGGCGTCTACAGCAAGGGCGCGCTTGAACCTGTTCGTTCACGCTGACCAGACCCACGAACCATGGGCCGGTACCGCCCGGTAGAGAGTGGCTAAACTGTCTGTCACGACTGTCTCTGCCAATGAGCTGTGAGGACGGGCGGGCATGGCTAGCAGACGTTGGCGGTAAGCGAGCTAGAGGCTGACTATGCGGTGAATGGCCCGTATTAGAGAACGGACAACAAAGAGACGCTCCACCGAGTGTGGCTGTATGGGATGGGCAGTGAATCGGTGGGGACATCGCGGGGTGAGACAGTGACACAACGATTCGAGACGGGGGTTCGAGCGCTAGACCGGAAGCTCAACGGCGGCATTCCGACTGGAAGCCTCGTCACACTGCTTGCCGAACCGGCGAGCCAGGCGGAGCTGTTCCTCTCCGAGTTCGTCGCCCGGCAGGAAACGGTGTATCTCTCCGGCGAGCAGGCACCCACGACGGTCACGTCGGCGCTGCGGTCACAGCGAGGGTCCTACGACGATCTCGCAGTCAGCCAACTGGACCGGGAGGCCCCGGTCAGCGATGCGCTCGCCCACGTCGAGGGACTCACCGAAGGGTCGCTCCTCGTCGTCGACCCGGTCGAACCGCTCGAACGCGCAAACAAAGGAGAGTTTCGGGCCTTCCTTGAAACGCTGCAGGCCAGACTCACACAGACAGACAGCGCCGCGGTCCTGTACGCGCTCAAACACGACAGGACGCCGTCGCAACGACACCGAACGGAGTACACGAGCGACGTCGTGCTCGACCTCGAAACGAAGCGACGCGACGACGCCATCGAAAACAGGCTCTTTATCCCGAAGTTCCGCGGGGGCCGCGCGCTCACTGAACCGATATGCCTCGACCTCACTGACCGCATCAGCGTGGACACCACCCGGGATATTGCTTAGTTTGACGGGCACACCGCAGACTCGAACCGCCAGCGGCTATCGCAGGCCCTGGACGCGGGACTGCGTGTGCTCGGGGAACACGTCAGCCACGGCACCCTCGCCGTAGCGCTTCCGCAGGAGTGCGCGGAGTTCGACCTCGTAGTCGGCCTTCGGAATCTCGGCGCTAGGGCCGCTCTCGACGACGAGGCGGTCGGCGGCCATCGCGTCGATAGCACCGCGACCGATGCCCGCAAGCGGCGCGAGGTAGTCCACGTCGAAACGGTCCTCGATGCTCTGGGCGAGCGGGCGGTCCACCGTCGGCACCCGGTCGTCACGCCGGGTGCCGTCAGCGACGGCGTCGAGTGTGTCGATACCGTCGGCGTCTGCGACCCAGTCAGCGCTGGCGACGGTTTCGACAGCGTGCTCGTGGACCTGCTGGATGCCGTTCCGCGGATAGCCGTCGTCGTACATCTGTTCGACGGCGTCGTGGGCCACGTCCGGGTCCAGATCGACCGTCACGTGATCGAAGCCGACGGCTGTTGCGCTCTCCTGTGCAGGGTCGGTGTCACGGACGCCGAAAGAGCCGCTGACGAGCGTCACGTCATAAAAGGGGTCAAGCAAAAGCGCCGCCAGCGTCGAGTCTTTTCCGCCGCTGTACAACAGAGCACAGTGCATCTACCGGCGCTTGATATCGAAGCTCTTGGAGTCGGGCGTCAGCTCCGAGAGGAGTTCTTTCATCTGGTCCTCGTCGATCTGGCCCTGCACGCGACCGCTACGTGCCAGCGCGACGACTTGCTGTTCGATCTGTTCGCCAACCTGCGGTTTCGACATCTTGACCGTGTTGAGCCGCTTGCGTGCGCCGTCAGTAAGGTTCTGTTTGAGGACGGCCTGTTTCTGGGCTTCAGCCTGTTGTTGCGCGGCCTCCTGGCCCTCGCCCTCGCCGCCCTGCTGTTCCTTGAGCTGCTCCATCTTCTTTTTTCGGAGCTCTTCAAGTTCTTCCTCGCTGGGGTCGCCACTCATAGTTGTATCAACGTACTGGTGTCGGTCGGAAAACGATTTCGGAGCAGGGGCTACGGAACGAGAAAAACAGCGAGAAAGGCGTCAGTTACGCGTAGCGTTCGAGTTCCGGACGGTCGAGTTCCGTCAGGAGGTCACCTGCGGTGTCATCAAGGAGGCTGCGACCGTCACCCGTGACACGGCGGCCGTCGTTTTCGCTGGTCTCGACGTAGCCGGCGTCTTCGAGCTGCTGGAGCGCCGTCCGGATGATGTTGCCCGAGCCCTTGGTCTTCTGGTGGGGGCGGACGCGGTAGCGGGTCGTCCCCTGCTTCGATGTACCGTACTCAGAGCGGAGGGCGTTAACGCCGACAGGACCGTCGACGGCGACCTTTCGGAGGAGGCTGGCGGCGCGTCGCGTCCAGAAGTCCTCCTGCTCAGGTGGGAGTTCGCGGTCGACACCGGTCTTGGTGAACTCGGCCCAGTCCGGCGCTTCGATGTCGTCTTCGTCTGCGAGCGTCTCCGTGAGTGCCTCGATGAGTTCCTCGGGGGGAACGTCGTAGAGTGTAGCCATTGCAGATTTCTTTCCGTCGCCGTCATTTAAACGCGTCGTTCGCAGTCGGCGGGCGTGAACCGTTCACTCGCCCACAGGGCAGCAATGCTCCCACTCCCATCAGGAGTCGCGAGGGTCACTCCTCTGGCGACGCGGCCCGGTCGACGCCGAGTGCAGCGGCGACACCGCCGCCGATAACAGTCGGCAGCAGGTAGCTCCCAACGCGGTGGATCAGCACCGCAGAGGTGGCGAGGGCGGCCGAAACCGGGGCTGTCGAGACCAGCAGCGTCACGAGCACCGTCTCGATAGCCCCAGACCCGCCGGGAAGCGGTACGACGCTGGCGATGCTCCCGACAGGGACGACAAGCAGGACGACCTCGACCGGGACTGGTGCCCCAACGGCGTACAGCGACGTCCACAGCGACGCCGACAGGCAGACCCAGCCAAACGCTGAGAGCCCAAAGGTCTGGAGGACCGTCCGCCGGTCGGTCGCGATGCGCTCGATGGCGGAAAAGAACCCCTCGATTCGTGCCTCGATGTTCTCTGCGGACGGCGGTGACCATCGGGGCACGACGTTCGACAGCGCGGTCAGAGCCGGTGAGACACCGCGAATGACCAGCGCCTGAACCCGGTCTCGGTGTCGCCAGCCAAGGACAGCAGCAGTGGGGATGCCGACCGCGAGCACCGCGACAGCACCGGCGGCAAACGCCAGGTTCCGGGTCAACTGGACCGCACCGGCTGCGACGAAGGTGAAGCCGACGATGGCGTACCCAACTGACGGCAGGAAATGGACCGTGTCGACGGTGGCGATGGCCGCCAGCCCGGTCTCGTACTCGGTGTCGGCAGCCGTCGAAATGAGCAACGCACTCACTGGCTCGCCACCGGCTTGCCCGAAGGGCGTGACGTTGTTCGAGAACACGGCGGCGACGAACACGAGGACGGCGGTGTGTGGCGCCACTGGCGCGCCAAGCGCCTGAAGAACCGTCCACAGCGCTAGCCCCCACGAGACAAGCCACAGTATGGCGATGCCTGCGACGGCGAGAAGCGCCCCTGGGTCCGCCGTCGCAAGCGCGTCCAGCGTCTCGCCGATGCCGACAAGCCACACCAGCCCCGAGAGGACGGCGAGCGCTGCCGCGAACCCGACGACCGTCGCCACCCGGTTCCCATCCATGTGGATGGGATTGGCAGTCTCCGATTTCAACCCACCGACCCTGTCTCGCCGGCGGATATCCACGGGGGTTTTGCCACGGGAACCCGACAACGGGGTATGGACGAGCGGGCCGCACTCGCTGACCTCGCCGACCGACTTCCCGACGCAGGCGACGACTGCGCCGTCGTGGACGGGCAAGTCATCACGACCGATATGCTCCACGAGCGGACGGACTTCCCGGCGGGGACGAGCCGCTACACGGCGGGCTGGCGGGCCGTCGCCGCCTCGCTGTCGGACGTTGCGGCGATGGGGGCCGAGGCAACGGCGGCGGTGGCCGCGTACGGCGCGCCGTCGTTCGACGCGGACGAACTCGCGGCGTTCGTCGACGGCGCACAGGACGTGTGTCACGCGGTCGGCGCGGAGTACGTCGGCGGCGACCTGGATAGCCACGACGAGTTTACCGTCGCGTCGACGGCCATCGGCTCCGCAGCTGAGCCGGTTCGTCGCTCGGGCGCTTCGCCCGGCGACGCGGTCTGTGTCACCGGAACGCTCGGCCGGTCAGCCGCCGCCCTCAAACTGTTCGACCGTGGCGACACCGACCGGGCGAACGAGCTATTCCAGTTCGAGCCTCGCGTCCGTGCGGGCGTCGCGCTCCGACCGCACGCGACAGCGATGATGGATTCGAGCGACGGGCTGGCCCGCTCGCTGCACCAGCTGGCCGAGGCCAGCGGCTGTGGCTTCGCTATCGAAGCGCCACTGCCGATAGACCCGCAGGTCGACACGTTCGCGGAGACGGAGCAGGAGCGCAGAGATCTGGGTGTGTTCTTCGGTGAGGACTTCGAGCTGGTGTGTACGCTGCCTGAGTCCGACGTGCTCGAAGCCAGAGAGGCCACGCCGTGCCCGCTCCACCGGATCGGAACGGTCACCGAGGACGGCGTGACGCTCAATGGCGAGCCGCTTCCGGACCAAGGGTACTCACACTGAGAACAGCCACAGCGACACCGCCTGACAGTTAGACCGCGCTGATCTCGAACGGAACCGGCGTGAAACAGGCGATTCCCAGCAGGAATGTAAACAGGCCAAGCAGCGCTCGCCGTCGGTCCAGCGTCGTATCCACGGTCGGGCGGGCCGGACCGGCGTACGCGAGCCCGGTGGCGAACAGACCCCAGAACACCCACAGGCCCCAGACGCCGAAGCCGACCGGCGGGGGGTCGCGGGTAAAGTACAGGTAGCCGGCGAGTGCGAACAACGCGCCAGGCACCGCGGCGGCGATGGTTTCCTGACGACGTCCGACGATGGACCGCACGATGTGACCGCCGTCAAGTTGCCCCACCGGAAGCAGATTCAGGAACGTGAAGAACATCCCGGCCCAGCCGGCGAACACGATGGGGTGGACTGACTCGCCGGGGCCGACCTCGGTTCCGAGTCCCAGCGCGTTCACCAGAGCTTCCAGCGCCTGAAACAGGAGTGGATAGTTGAACGTGATGATGACGCCGGTGTCGCTGTTTGCCACGCGTTCCGGGACGGTAATCGGGTCTATCGAGAGGCCGATGACCGTGACGATTGTTGTCGCAACGAGGCCGGCAAGCGGGCCGGCCACGCCGATATCGAACAGCGCCGTCCGGTCGGGGATGCGCCCACGGATGTTGATGACCGCTCCCATCGTGCCGAGATACGACGGGAACGGGATGAAATACGGGAGCGTCACGTCGACGCCGTGATAGCGGGCCGCGGCATAGTGACCCAGTTCGTGGATACCGAGCACACCGAGCATCGCGACCATGAACGGCCAAGCTTCGAACACGCGAAGTGGGTTCTCAGCGACCGGGATATAGTACCAGGCGCTCGCCCCGACATAGAGGGTCGACGCGATAGTCGCGAGCAACAGCCCGATGTTGAGCCACGGAACGCCGCCGGTGTCCGTACCGACAGGCTCTGCCACCAGTGCGTACTGGCCCGGGCGCGTGTTCACCGCGCCACCGGGAGCAATCGAGTCATTGGCGCCCGGGTCGTCGACAACGGTAGTCCCACCGTTGCTCGTCACAGTAGTCCCAGTAGCCGATTCGGGACCAAGTTCTTCGAGCCGAACGTCGTAGCCCCGCTGTCGGAACACCGGCCTGAGTTGCTCAGCGACGGCATCCGGTGGCACTAGTGGGTTGCCGAGATACTGGACAGTTCCGTCCGTCTGCCGCACTGACGAGACGGAGAACACGCCGGCCAATCGGTCAGGCGACGGCGGGTCCGCGGCGGAGCCACTCATCAACTGCTCGTAAACGATGCGGGCACAAATACTCCGCGAACGATCGCACAGCTAGCAGGTACTCCGTGCAAAAACTGTACGCGGGGACCAGTCGCCTACGCCGGCTCAATACGCCAGGTGGTCGCGCTCGTGTACGACCACTTTTCGACATTAATCTCGGACGCGCTGTCCTTGAGCTTGACCATCAGGGCACCGATCTCTTTGGGGGAGAGACCGACTTCATCAGCGATGAACTTGCTCTTGAAATACATCTCGCCGTCACTGGCCTTCTCTGCGAGGAACGACTTCAGTCGCTCTTCTTTGGAGGGCTCTTCCTCGCCGGAGGGCGTTGCGGTAGCGCTCATCTTTGTCACCTCACTTTCTCGTAACCCCGCCGAGAGTATATAAAGGAAGGAACCTTCAGGTCACTTCGGTCACTTTCAGGACAAATCGAGCTAAAACGCATTTTTTATAACCGTTTCAGATTTCTTTAGACGTTTTACAAAGATTTCTTAGTCAGTGGATTGGCACTAGTTCCGTGGTGCTTTGAACGGTCTGTGAAAGAGAGATATCACCCTCTGGGAAGGCCGATAAACGGTATATTTCGCCGGTAGAGTGTCAGAACCGTCAGACGTGCGTCAGCACGTCGGGCACACGTCATACAGACATTCCCACCGGTACGCGACCGACAGCAGTCACTGTGGGCACCAGAAAGGGCGGACTAGAGAGACAGCAGTCAGTGGCCTTGACAACCCTTAAGAGTGCATCGCGGTTACGGCGGGCTAATGAAAGTCGTCGTCTCCATTGGCGGAAGCGTACTGGCCCCGGACCTCGACGCAGACCGGGTCGCCGCCTACGCCGACGCCATCCAGTCGCTCGATGCACAGGGGCACACGCTCGGGACCGTTGTCGGCGGTGGCCCGACAGCACGTGATTACATCGGCAGCGCTCGGGATCTGGGCGCGAACGAGATCGAACTCGACCAGCTCGGCATCGCCGTCACGCGGCTGAACGGCCGACTGCTGATCGCCGCTCTAGACGACCGTGCCGCGCCGACACCCGCTGAAAGCTACGACGAGGGCCGGGAAGCCATCCGTCGCGGGGATATCCCTGTCCTTGGGGGCATCGTCGCCGCACAGACCACCGACGCCGTGGCGGCCGCCTTCGCGGAGTACGTCGGCGCTGACCTGCTCGTGTACGCAACATCGGTTCCCGGCGTCTACAACGCCGACCCGAACGAGGACGACGACGCGACGCGGTTCGACGAACTCGGCGCGGACGAACTCGTCGACGTGATCGCCGACATCGAAATGGACGCCGGCAGCAGCGCACCGGTCGACCTGCTAGCCGCGAAAATTATCCAGCGGTCCGGCATCCGGACGATGGTGCTCGACGGCACTGATCCCGAACGTGTCGTGCGCGCAGTCGAAGACGGCGAGTTCGACGGGTCCGAAATCCTTCCGGAGGCATAGATGGCGGAAGACCCCTACGAGGTCGGCCGCGGCGGTTCCCGGGCGTTCTGGGCCGACTCCGTCGCCGACGCCATCGAGGCACGAGACCCCGACGAACCAATCGTCATCAAGGGCGGCGTCTCGCCATCCGGCGTCCCCCACATCGGCCACTTCAACGAGATTATGCGGGGCTACTACGTCGCCGAGGCCCTGCGGGACCGCGGTCACGAGGTCCGACAGGTGTTCACTGCCGACGACAAGGACCGGCTCCGGGCGGTCCCCCGCCAGCTCGCCGACCTCGACTGGAACGTCGTCGGCCTCGGGGAAGTCGACGCCGGCGCACTCGGGCGGAACCTCGGGAAGCCGTACACGGATATTCCGGACCCATTCGGCTGCTGTGATTCCTACGGCGCCCACTTCACGGCGCTCCTGCAAAAAAGCGCCGAGCTGGTCGGCGTCGACGTGGAGTTCGTCTCGAACACCGAGCTGTACGCCGACGGCGAGTTCGAAGCAGTCACGCGCCGGGTGCTCGAACGCGCCGACCGGGCCCGTGACGTGCTCGCGGAGTATCAGAACAAGGTCGACGACGACTACGTCCCGTTCCTGCCCCAGTGTGCCGAGTGTGGGAAGATTACTGAGGGCGTCACCGCGGTCGACCTCGACGCCGGCGAAGTCGAATACGTCTGTGAAGACGTCGAGGCCGGCGACCAGACCATCGATGGCTGTGGCCACGAAGGCACGGCGACGCTCCGGGACGGAAAGCTCCCGTGGCGGTTCGAGTGGCCCGCTCAGTGGGAGATTCTGGGCGTCGACTTCGAGCCCTTCGGCAAGGACCACGCCGAGGGCTCCTGGCCATCAGGTGAGGATGTCGCTGAGAACGTGCTGGACATCCAGCCGCCGGTCCCGATGGTGTACGAGTGGTTCACCCTCGACGGCGAACCGCTCTCCTCTTCCTCCGGCAACGTCATCACCGTCGACGAAGTGCTGGACATCCTCGAACCGGAGGTGTTCAAGTACTTCTTTGTGAAGGACCCGCGGAAACAGCGGGACTTCTCCGTCGAGAATATCGACCAGCTCGTCGACGAGTTCGACCGGTTCGAACGGCGATATTTCGAAGAAATCGAAGCCAGCGAGGACGACGCCGAACTTGCAGAGCGAGCCTATCCGATGGTCGTGGACGACCCACGCGAACAGCGGATACGGATTCCCTACACATTTGCGGCCGTGCTCGGGATGACCGACGACCCGGCGCTCCGGGAGCAGATCGCCCGGAAAGAAGGCCATATCCCGGACGATGCGCCGGAGTGGGCCGTCGAGCAGGCGCTTGCCCGCGTCGAGCGAGCCCAAGAGTGGGCCAGCCTGACGAACAACGAATTCAACTACGAACTCAAGCGCGCCGAGATACCCGAGGTCTCATTCGACGACGCAACGGCGGCCGCACTGGATGAACTGGCCGATTTCATCGCCGAAGGCCACGACGGCGAGGCAATCCAGTCGGAAATCTACGAGACGGCAAAGCGAAACGACATCGACATCAGCGAGTTCTTCTCGGCCGGCTACCGGCTGCTGTTCGACGACACCGAAGGCCCACAGCTCGGGACGTTCATCGCGAAACTTGACCGGGAGTTCGTCGTGGAGCGTTTCCGTCGCAACGAGTAATCCGGGTAGGAGGGGCCTACCCGTCCGTAACACCCTATTGAAGGGTGTCTTCAGGGTGACTGTTCCTGCGTGTCGACCTGCTCGAACATCGGTCCGAGCTGCTCGTCGTAGCAGTCCTGACAGACGTACGCGTCGATGACGCCCGTCTCGCTGTGCGTGTGAATCATCGCGTGGACGGTAGCGTCAAAAGGGACCGTCTCGCCACAGATACCGCAGGTTTCTGGCATTGTCCGGCACCTCATTGTACTACGTTTCCACACTACATAGAACGGGTGGTTCGTCCACCCCTCAGTTCGAACGGGGCGTCACCAGCACAGGGACATCGACGGTTCGGAGCAGTTGCGACGTAACACTGCCGAGCAACTGGCGTTTCAGGTTCGAACGGCCGTGTGACGCCATCACGACGAAGTCAATGTCATTGTCGGAGACGTACTCTTGGATGCCGGCGGCAACGCCGTCAAGCGAGGTCGTCTGTTCCACGGCAGTTTCAACCGAGATGTCCGGGGCCGCCGTCCGAAGTTCGTCGGCGGTTGTTGCGACGGCGTCGCGTCCATTCGCCTCCAGTCGTTCGATGAACGTCTCGTTCAACCCGCCAGCGTTGAACGCTCCGCCAGCGGCCTGGATATCAACGACATTGAGCACGTGTACTAGCGCGTCGTATCTGTCTGCTACCGCCGCGGCGTGTCGTGTCACCGTGTCAGCGTTCTCGCTCCCATCGGTTGTAACGAGTAGCCGCGAGTAATCGAATTCGTCCCTGTCAGCCTGCTTCTCCGCCGAAACGACGAACACGGGCACGGCAGTTCGGTGCAAGACCTGCTCGGTGACGCCGCCGAGTAGTCGCTTCCCGAGACCGGTCATCCCCTGTCGGCCAAGGACAATGAGTCCTGCGTCGGTTTCACGAGCGTATTCGTCTATCCGCGCACTTGGTTTCCCTTCTAGCAGTTCCGTCGTGACGGACTGACCAATGTCGGCGGCGAGTGACTCGATCTCCGCGAGGACTGACTCGCCGTGTTCCCGGAGACGGGCGCTCTCGCGGTCTGTTCGTGTGAGTGCGAGCGCGCGCTGCTCGACGACATAGACCGCTTCAGCCGTTGCGTCGAAGTCCTTTGCCAGTGCGAGGCCACGTCGTGCGGCTGCCGTGGCTTCGTCGCTCCCATCGACGGGAACCAGAATATGGTCGTACATTGCGTTGTCGTTTGCGGCGGGGTCACTTCACCGTTGGCTGCTGTGGGCCAGCAGTGTGACCCAAACCAAACCCTCTTGCTTGGCTACGCCTATTTTCAGATAAATGGTGAGTACGCTGACGTGGGTCCTCGCGGGCCTTGTCGCCTACACCCTCCTCGCGATGGCGCTCCGGACTCGCGGCGTTGTCCCCGAGTATATTCGTTTTAGCGGCCCGATTACGACGATTCACACACAGAAGGGCAAAGCTGTGCTCGACTGGCTCGCACGGCCAAAGCGGTTCTGGCGGGCCTGGGGGAACCTCGGCGTCGGGTTCGGCCTCGTCGTGATGGTCGGCTCGTTCCTCCTCGTTGCGCTTGGAGCCTACCAAGCGCTCGTCAACCCACAGCCCTCCGCACTGAACGAACCGCGGAACGCACTGGCAATTCCCGGCGTCAATGACTTCCTCCCGCTGTCGGTCGCCCCCGAAATCGTGCTCGGATTGTTGCTCGGCCTCGTCGTCCATGAGGGCGGCCACGGACTCTTCTGTCGCGTCGAAGACATCGATATCGAGTCAATGGGGCTTGCCCTGCTGGCGATTATCCCGATCGGGGCGTTCGTCGAACCCGACGAAGATGAACTCCTCCGCACCGACCGTGGCTCCCAGACCCGGATGTACACGGCCGGCGTGACGAACAACTTCGCACTCGCTATCATCACGCTCCTGTTGCTGTTTGGACCGGTCGCTGGCGCTGTCGCCGTCGTTGACGGCGTGCCGGTCGGGAGCCCCATCAACGGAACCCCCGCCGCCGATGCGGGTATCGAGTCGGGTGATGTCATCACGGCGGTCAACGGCCAGTCGGTCGAGAACCAGCAGGCACTCGAATCAGTGCTCGCCGAAAGCGACGCACAGACTGTCGAAGTGGCGCGCAAGGATGCCGACACCGTCACCGTCGAACGGTCCGTCGTCGTCTCTGCGGCCCTTCAGAGCGCGTCACTTGGAACTGGGGAGACGATTGTCTCTGTCAACGGGACCGCAGTAGCAACCCGCAGTGAATTCGAACAGGCGGCCCAAGACCACCCCGTAGCGACGCTCGAAACCGAGTCTGGGGAGACAGTCACGACCCCGCTCGGCGCGTACGTGCTGGTCGCTGAAGACGGCCCGCTCGCCGGAGAGGGGGCACCGAGCGGCGAAAGCATGATTATCACCGCGGTCAACGGGGAACGAACACACAGCGGGGCGGCACTGATACAGACGCTTGAAGGCGGTGAACCCGGTGACGAGGTGACCGTCACCGGCTACGCCGACGGCTCCCGCGAGACCTACGAAGTGACGATGGCCGAAAGCGAGCAGGTCGACAACGGCATCATCGGCGTTAGCATCCAGCAGGGTATCAGTGGCATTCAGGTCAGTGACTTCGGTATCGACGCTTACCCCGCGGCCGCGTTCCTCGAATTCATCGGCGGCTCGCCGGACGCACCAACGTCGGTCTCCGAGTTCTCGTTCGCCCAGCGGATTTTCAGCACGCTCTTGCTCCCGTTCATCGGCGTCGCCGGCGGCTTCGGCTATAACTTCGCCGGCTTCACCGGCATTGCGACGAACTTCTACACTGTCCAGGGCCCGCTCGGGGCGCTCGGAACGACGCCGGTGTTCCTGCTTGCGAACGTCCTCTTCTGGACCGGCTGGATCAACCTCGTCATCGGCCAGTTCAACCTCATTCCGACGTTCCCACTCGACGGCGGCCACATTCTTCGGGCGTCAACCGAATCGTTCGTTTCGCGGCTGCCCGTCTCGGACGGGCGACGGGTGACGACGGCCGTCTCGATCGCCATCACGGTATCGATGATCAGCGGCCTCCTGTTGATGGTGTTTGGTCCGCGGCTCCTGACCTGAGACGGACTGCTGTCCCAGTTTCTCCCGACACTCGCCTGAATAGCGGCGGTTGCTGTGGCTGTGGAGTCGGCCGGACCGTCTGTGGCGGTCGGGGTTTCGTTACCCATTTACTCTCCGCCGCGAAATCCGGGCGTATGTTCCTGCAGCTCCGTGCGGAGGTCGAGGACGCCCTCGCCGACGCACTCACAACCCTCGACCTGCCGGCCGAGGACCTCGGTATCGAGGAGCCACCGGAGGATGTCGACGCCGTGCTAGCGTCGAGCGTCGCCTTCCGGCTGGCCGGCGAGGTCGGTACCGCGCCGCCGAACGTCGCCAGCGACATCGCCGACGCGATTGCCGCCGACGACCTCACCTACGTTAGCGACGTGACGACACAGGGGCCGTACGTCAATTTCCTCCCGAGCGAAGCATACTTCGCCGAGACCCTGCAGTCAGTCACAGAGAGCGGGTTTGGCCGGCTTCCCGACCGCGACACCAGCGTTGTCGTCGAGCACACGTCCGCGAACCCGACTGGCCCAGTCCACGTCGGGCGGGCACGCAACCCTATCATCGGCGATGCCGTTGCTCGCGTGCTTGATTACGCCGGCTACGACGTCGACCGCCACTACTACGTCAACGACGCGGGCCGACAGATTGCGGTGTTCACCTGGGCGTACGAGACCTTTGATGAGGATGACCTGCCCGAACCTGAGCGGGAGTCCCCGGAGTACGAGATGGTCCGGTACTACCGCAAGGGCAACACCGTCCTCGAAGATGGCGACCCCGACGAAGTCGAGGCGGCGGAGGCCGAGGTCCAGTCGATTTTGCAGGGCCTCGAAGACGGCGACGAAGAGACGTACGAACGCGTCGCCGAGGTCGTCGACACTGTGCTGGGCGGAATGCAGAACACGCTCGGTCGCCTCCCGGCGGAGTTTGACGAGTTCGTCAAGGAGACGAAGTTCATGCGCAACGGCGACACGGACGACCTGGTCGACCGCCTGAAGGGGCTCGACTGCGCCGTCTACGAGGAGGATGCCTGGCAGCTGGACCTGCCCGATTTCGAGAAGAATCTCGTGTTCCTGCGCTCCGATGGGACCTCGCTGTACACGACTCGGGACCTGGCTCACCACGAGTGGAAGTTCGACACCTACGACCGTGCCGTCACAGTGCTGGGCGAGGACCACAAGCTACAGGCCGACCAGCTCGCAGCAGCCCTCGAACTGCTCGACAACGACACCGACCAGCTCCGGCAGGTGTTTTACTCCTGGGTGAACCTCCCGGAAGGCGGGATGAGCACGCGTGAGGGGACCGGCATCGACCTCGACGACCTGCTGGATGAAGCGATCGACCGCGCACGGGAGGAGGTCGAGTCCCGGCTGGACGACCGAACCCGGGGAGACCTTGACGAAGACGACATCGACCGCATCGCCCGCCAAGTCGGTATTGGCGCGGTACGCTATGACATCGTTTCGAAACAGCCGACCAAAGGCATCACCTTCGAGTGGGACCGCGCGCTGGACTTCGAGGCCCAGTCCGCGCCATACGTTCAGTACGTCCACGCGCGTTGCTGTGGCATCCTGGGCGACGTGGAAACCGACATCCCTGACGAACCCGACCTCGACCCGCTGTCGGAACCGGAGGAGCGCGACCTGCTCCGCGAACTGGCCCGGTTCCCCGCCGTCATCGAGGCGGCCGCGGACGACCTGACGCCCCACACCGTCGCCACCTACACCCGCGACCTCGCCGAGACGTTCAACGCCTTCTACCGGGAGTGCCCGGTCCTCGATGCCGACCCAGAGACCCGTGCCGCACGGCTGGCGCTCGTCGACGGGACCCGAACGACGATTGCGAACGCGCTGGACGCACTGGGCGTCGAAGCACCGACCTCGATGTAGGCGCGGCAGTTTCGGGTATCCGGTGTGACAAGCGACGAGTAGAGAACCGGTCCGGCTGGCCGGGCTACGTTTTGCGGAACGCGTCGACTTCTGCTGCGATTAGTTCAGGTGCCTCGGCGGGGCCGCTGTGACTGACTCCATCGAACTCAACGAATCGACTCTGTGGCAGTGCGTCGTGAACGTCCCGTGCACTCTGTCGAAGGAAGTCCGGCCCGTCGGTGCCGGACAGAACGAGAGTGGGTACGTCAACGTCGAGGCAGTCTGGGAGCCGGTACTGTTCGACGGACCGATTCATCCGGACGACCTCCTCGGCGAGGGCCACACAGTCGGGCCAGACAGGCCACTCCGCAAGCCAGGCGTCGAGGTCCTCGATACCATCTGGGTGAAGGACCTGTTCGATGTAGCGTTTCACCGCTTCCTCTCGCTTTCCATCCTGTACGAGCGATGCCATTCGGTCAGCGAGGTCAGCGTCGGCCCGGTACTCGGCGGGAAGTACCGCCGGTTCGTACGCGATAACTGCCTCGACCGACGTACCCGCCGCGGCCTCGATAGCGGTGAGTGCGCCGTACGAGTGGCCGAACAGGATTGGGTCGCCATCGACAGCGTCGACAAGCGCCTGAACATACCTGACCTCGCGGTCCAGCACCTCGTCAGCGCTCGTCTCTGCGGGGGAGTCGAGACAGGTGCCGAACCCCGGTCGCTGGGGGACGACAGCGCCGTATCCCTCAGAGACCGATATGACCGGTCGCCAGTACTCTCGGGGAGCCATCCCGCCGTGCAGGAGGAGCAGGGGCTGGCCGTCACCGTAGCGCTCGAACTCGACTTCGATCGCGTCTGCAGACTGTGTCGGCTGCATACAACTGTACGGTCCAGCGCAGTTGGGCTAAGCCGTTCTCTCAGTGGTTGGGCCGTTTAAAATGGGAGGGTGTCAGCAGGGGCAGACGCGCTGTTCCGACAGGGGCTTCAGCCTCGCAAAGAGCAACAGTGTATGGGGCTCATTGCGGAGTTTCAGATACACTGTGATGCGTTGCCGCTCGTGTCGGTTGCAGCGACAGTCCCCGAAGCGTCGATTGTCCTTTCCCTCCAGTACAACCACGGCCGGCGGCCGCTGTTTATTGTAACCGTGACAGGTGGCACCGAGCAGGCTGTCGAGCGGGCACTCACTAACGCCGACGACATTCAGGAGTGGACGCAAATCGGGACAGCCGGCGACACCCGCCGGTATCAGGCAGTGCCGGCGCTGAGCTTCGAGGAGCAGCTTGGCGGCCAGATCGACGACCTCGACGGGCTCGAAGCCCTCGCCACGGCAGACGCCATAATCGAACAGATAACTGTGACTGCGGACGGCTGGGAGCAAATGGGCTGGTTCGCCGACCGGGCGGCGTTCACCGATTTTCCCTCGTTCTGGCAACGGAACGCGGAGTTCAGACTGGAGCGGCTGACTCGGGATGCGGAGCCGAAGTCACCCGGGAACGGGCTCACTGACCGACAACTGGAGGCGCTACGGACGGCGTACGAGATGGGGCATTTCGAAATCCCGCGACGTGCATCACTGGACGCCGTGGCGACGGAACTGGACATTTCTGCGTCGTCACTCTCAGAGCGACTGCGCCGGGCACAGACCCAGCTCATTCAGGAAACGGTCGCGACGCTGTGGCCGCCGCTTCCAGAATGATCTAGAGGCAGTGAAATGCGGTCGGGGCGGCGGACTGCGACCGGAACAACAGGCGGGTGCAAAAATATCAGTTAAACAGGCCAAACACGCCGCCAGAGTCCTCGTCGTCGGCATCGGAGTGGTTCTCGGTGTCTTCAATGAACCACTCGTCGTCAAGTATTGTCTCGATATCCCGTTCGGGGCTTTCGCCGTGGAAGAACACGCCTTCCAGCGCCTCGGACAGTCGCTGATAGGCATCGGCAGCCGTGCTCTCAGGGGCGTTGAGTACGAGCGGCTCCTCGGTCGTCGCCTGCGGGTCATCCGGGATGACCGCAAGCAGCGGGAACTCCATCTGCTCGGCGATGGACGCGACATCAGTGTGGCGGGTCGCGCGGTTGATGATTGAGCCGAGAACGGTCCCGTCAATGCGGTCCGCTAGCTGGGCTGTTTTGACTGTATCGCCCACCGCAACGTCATCGGGGGTCGTGACGAGGACGATGCCGTCAGCCAGTCCCAGCGGCACGGCGACTTCGTGGCTCAGTCCAGCCCCGGTGTCAATCAGCACCACGTCGTAGGCATTTCGGAGCGTCTTGATGACTTTCCTGAGCTTTGCGGGGTCAGCGTCCGCAAACGCCTCAAGGGACTGTTCGCCCGGAATCACCGTGAGCCCACCCGGGGCATCAGTCAGAGCCTCACTCACCGCAGCCTCGCCAGCCAGAATCTCGTGGAGGCTCTTTTCGGGCTCCACGGAGAGCATCGAGCCGAGATTCGCCATCCCCAGATCTGCGTCGACGACGGCCACGTCGTAGTCCATCTCCTGCAAGACGGCCCCGAGATTTACCGCGGTCGTCGTCTTCCCGACGCCGCCCTTGCCGCCTGCAATCGTACACACATACCCCGCCATAGTCTGATTGCTTGGGTACAATGCAGGCAGTCATATAAATTCGATTGTCATCCATCTCGTCACAAACGGTTCGCTGCATACCGGAGACAGTGCTGTAACGTCTATACACTGTCAGTTTTGCACGCTACTGTTACCCATGATAATTATTATCTTTGATATTCGCCGAGCAAAGACACGCAGGGCGATAGCTTCACCATCGACGCGTCAGTGTCCGGCGATGGCATCCAGAACGTCGAAGCGACGCTCTCCACTCCGGATGGCCTGTCCTGCTCGCCGTCTGGCTCACAGACCATCGGACTCAGCGACGGCAGCGGGTCAGCCACGTTCGACTGCACTGCCGACGCCACCGGTGACTACAACGGCGAGGTGTCGGTGTCCGTCACCGCCGATGAGTCCGGCGGCACAAACACCTACTCAGACACCAGACAGACCGGCCTCGACGTGCTCAGCCCCGCCAGTCTCTCGCTGACGACCTCGGTCGGCTCGACCGACCTCGATGACGGCGAGACGACCACCGTCGACGCTGTCGTCCACAACAGCGGCGACACGTCGACGAGCTACACCGTCTCAGTCGCTGATTCCGACGGCTACTCGTACTCGCTAGCGTCCGGGACAGCGAGTGGAGACATCGCCGGCGGAACGACCACGACTGTCACCTACGACATCACTGCTGACAGCGGCAGCAACTACGACCTCACCGTCACCACAGACGGCGGCAACGGCCAGTCGCTCTCGGAGACGGACACCCTCTCAGTGTCGGGTTCGAGCAGCAACGGCGGAGACAGCGGCAGTGGCGAAACCACTACTGAGGCGACGACAACCACCGAACAGGATACGCCCGAAAGCGAAACACCGACAGCGACCGCCAACCCCACTGCCACCGCCGAACCAGAACAGCCGACGACTGCCACCGCCGAGTCGACCGTAACCGACGGGACGGCAGCGACGGCAACCATGGCTGACAGCGTCGGCGGCACTGATGGCGAATCAAGAGACAAACCCACGGCCGGGTCCGGTCCCGGCTTTACCGTGCTCGTCGCAGTTATCGCACTGCTCTCGGCTGCCGCGCTGGCTCGTCAGCAGAGCTGAGTCGGTCGCCGTTCCGGCACGAGGGCCGCTCGATTCGCACGCCTCTCACTTCCTCCACGGCTCCCGTCGGTCGCCGTTCCGGCACGAGGGCCGCTCACTCCGTTCGCGCCCCTCGCTGTCAACAGGTTCTTACGCCACCTTGGCCAACATAGAGTAATGAGCGAGCAGCAGGAACAGGAACAATCTGACAAGCAGAAATACGAGTTCCGGAAGGTCATAGAGGAACTCAAAGGGTACCAGGGTTCGGGCACCCAACTCGTCTCTATCTACATCCCCGAAGACAAGCTGATCAGCGACGTCGTCGCCCACGTCACCCAGGAACACTCCGAAGCTTCGAACATCAAATCGAAGGACACTCGGACAGCGGTGCAAGACGCGCTCACTTCGATCAAGGACCGACTCCGGTACTACGACGTGCGGCCACCCGACAACGGACTGGTCGTGTTCTCGGGCGCGTTCGATACCGGCGGCGGCCGGACCGACATGGTGACGAAGGTCCTCGAATCCCCACCAGACCCCATCGAATCGTTCCGCTACCACTGTGACTCGGAGTTCCTCACCGAGCCGCTGGAGCACATGCTGGCCGACAAAGGGCTGTTCGGGCTCATCGTGCTCGACCGGCGCGAGGCAAACGTCGGCTGGCTGAAAGGCAAACGCGTCGAGCCTGTCAAGTCCGCCTCCTCACTGGTCCCGGGCAAACAGCGGAAAGGTGGTCAGTCCGCCCAGCGTTTCGCCCGCCTCCGGTTGGAAGCCATCGACAATTTCTATCAGGAGGTCGCCGGCATGGCGAACGACCTGTTCGTCGCCGACCGCCACGAAATAGACGGGATTCTCGTCGGCGGCCCCTCACCGACGAAAGACGAGTTCCTCGACGGCGATTATCTCCACCACGAGCTACAGGACATGGTGCTCGGGAAGTTCGACGTGGCCTACACCGACGAGTCAGGGCTGTACGACCTCGTGGACGCGGCCGACGATGTGCTGGCCGAACACGAGATGCTCCGGGACAAGGAGCTCATGGAGGACTTCTTCAAGCAGCTCCACAACGGGGACAAGGCCACCTACGGGTTCGACCAGACCCGCCAGAACCTCAACATGGGCGCGGTCGAACAGCTGCTCATCTCCGAGGACCTCCGGAAAGACGTGGTCGCCTACACCTGCGAGAACGGCCACGATGAGTACGACCTCATCAACAGCAGCGCCGGGACTGACGACCACGAGTGCTCCCGCTGTGGGGCCACGGTCGACGCTGACGACGGCGAGCGTGAAGACGCCATCGACCACCTGATGGAACTGGCCGACCAGCGCGGCACTGAGACGGTATTTATCTCCACTGACTTCGAGAAAGGCGAACAGCTGCTGACCGCCTTCGGTGGCGTCGCCGGCCTGCTGCGCTACTCGACGGGCGTCTAACGCGCCAGTCGTTCTCTTCTCTCTGTATGTCTTTGACCGATGGCACCACCACCACCGGCTCCACCGAAACGCGCTACGTTAGAGCCGTCTCTCAGGGCGTGGGTGAAACGGTCGACCTGTCCGCTCACAGCAACTGTTCGAGTTGCCGACGGCGGCGACCGAGGTCGACGTGGGCCGCCTCGCCGTAACTGGCGTCGAGACGGTCCAGTACCAGCAGCGGGTCGACGCCCTCGCGCTCGACTCGCTCCAGTAACGCGGTGATCTCCTCACGGTGCATCGCGAGCGAGTCGAGCAGTCCGACCAGCAACACCAGTGGGACCGCTGCGCCGTCGGCATCGGGAATTGCACCGTCCAGATCCGAGAGGTCGGGCACAGCAGCGGGCGGCTCCGTTTCCGGGTGAAGCGCCAGACAGGACCGGCAGACGCCAGCGCCCGGTTCGTTTCCGGGGAGAAGCTGCTGGAGGTCGTCTGGAACTGGGAACGAAACGAGGTCGCCACCGCAGTCGGGACAGGACATACTCAACAGGAACGGGAAAGCGCAAAAACGATACCGGTCAGGACGGGCTCCCTGTTCAGTCGTCAGCAGTGGCCGCTTCGGGCTCTTCTTGTGCTTCCTCTTCAGCCGCGAGCGCGTCCTCTTCTTCTTCCTTCTTGGCTTTGATCTTCTTCATGCGGAAGATCTCTTCGCGCTCCTGCTCTTCGAGTTTCTGCTCGATGTACTCCTGATTGTCGTAGAGGTCTGGCAGGAGTTTGAATTCGAGGGCGTTGACACGGCGCTTCGTGGTCTCGATCTCTTCGAGCATCTTCTTCATCGCCGTCTCGACTTCGGCGGCAAGGATGATGTTTTCGAGCAGTTCCTCGTAGGCCTCGGCGGCCTCGTCGATGCGGGCCGAGGTCCCCATGACGCCGTACCCACGCTCGTCCAGCGATTTCCGGACTTTGCTGGACTCGATCTGCGGGACAACGACACCCATGATGTTCTTGGACTGGGTCGTCAGTTCGGGGTGTTCTTTCAGTGCTGCGGCGGCCCCACGGACGGCCACGTCGCCCTCCATCGCCCGAGCCATGTTGATCGCGCGCTGGGCCCGCTCGTAGGAGCCGTCGAGGTCTTCACGGACGTCCTGTGCCTGGTCCAGAATGTCCATGAACTCCATGATGAGGCCGTCACGCTTCTTCTCCAGCGTGTCGTGCCCACGCTCGGACAGCTCGATGCGGTCCTCGATCTGCATCAGATTCTTGCGCGTGGGTTTGACGTCCTTAGCCATTACGGGTCTTTTTTCGACGTAGGCAGTTAACGGTTTCCAGTTATTTCGGTTCGAGCGCTGCCGCTTCCGGACTGACACGCAAAAAAGCGAAGTCGACGAACGGTCGCGGTTAGTCGTCTGCAGGCGTTGCGCCAGTTCCGGTCGTCTCGGCCGCGCCGTCGAGCACGCCGTGGCTCCGGAGCAGGATGATACCGAAGCCGACCTTCGCGACGAGGTCGATGACCATGAAGCCGGCCGTCTCGATTCCGATACCGACGAGGCCAAGCCCCTCACTGCCGACGAGCCACCAGACTGGGTAGACCAGCCAGACGACAGTGACGAGGTTGCGCAACGTCTTGAACGTGCTTCGCGTGTCACTGGGCAGGTTTGCAACCCGGCCGGACAGCGAACTGAACAGGAAGTACAGCAGGACCAGCAGGAAGGCAGTGCTGATACCCCACCAGACCAGCCGTTCTGCACCGGCAGACAGCACGCCACTGCCTGCACTCAGCGTTGCGACCACACCAGTACCGATCATCAGCACGTCGAGGCTGACGAGCGAGTAAATGGTGTTGCGGTCTGCACCTGCAAGCAGTCCGAGGTCATACAGCAGCAACGGCGTTGTGAACAGCCAGTCGGTGTATCGCGCCCAGTAGATGGGGTGTTGTTCGCCGCCGAACTCGATGAACGTCAGGCCGAAGCCAAGCGCCATCGCGAGGTAATTCACGAACGCGATTGCCGTGATCAGTATTGTCGCGATGTAGAACTTCTGACGCCGGCCGTCAGTTTCGCCCCAGCCGCGCGCGATGAAGTATAGCATGCCGAGGAACATGCCCGCTGTACCTAACCACAGCCAAATTCCTTCGCTCCCTGGTGCTGGCATAGTGCATTCTAGTGTAGGAGGTCAACGCTAAACAGTCGCGTACCCAAAATATATGGTATAGATTGAGGGATGCCGGAGAAAGTAAGCCGTCGCGTCAGGCCTCGACGGTTTCGGCGGTCTCGTCCTCGCGGTAGTGCTCCTCGATGAGGTCCTCGTCGATGCGGTTCAGCGCATCTTTCGGAAGCATCGAGAGCAGGTCCCAGCCGAGTTCGAGCGTTTCGTCGATACTGCGGGCCGTGTCGGTCCCCTGATCGACGAACTCCTCCTCGAAGCGGTCAGCGAAGTCCAGATACTTGTTGTCCAGTTCCGACAGCGCCTCGCGACCGACGATGTTCACGAGGTCGCGGAGGTCCTCACCCTCTGCGTAGGCGGCGAAGATCTGGTCTTTCACGTCAGCGTGGTCGGCGCGGGTCAGCCCCTCGCCGATGCCGTCGTCCATCAGCCGCGACAGGCTCGGCAGGACATTGATCGGCGGCTGGATGCCCTGGCTGTTGAGGTCGCGGTCGATGTAGATCTGGCCCTCAGTAATGTACCCGGTCAGGTCCGGAATCGGGTGCGTGTCGTCGTCGCCCGGCATCGTCAGGATCGGGAGCTGGGTCACAGAGCCCTCGCGGCCCTCGATCCGACCGGCACGCTCGTAGAGCTGTGCCAGGTCAGTGTACATGTAGCCGGGGTAGCCACGCCGGCCCGGGACCTCCTCACGCGCGGCACCGATCTCACGCAGTGCCTCACAGTAGTTGGTCATGTCCGTCAGGATGACCAGCACGTGATAGTCCTTCTCGAAGGCGAGGTACTCGGCGGTGGTCAGCGCCAGCCGCGGCGTAATCGTCCGCTCGACGGCCGGGTCGTCCGCGAGGTTCATGAAGACGACGGAGCGTTCCAGCGCGCCGGTGCGCTCGAAGTCGTCCATGAACTCGTTTGCCTCTTCGGCCGTGATACCCATCGCACCGAAGATGACAGCGAACTCCGAACCCTCGTCGTCTTCGCCGTCTTCCTCTTCCGGCACCGTCGCCTGTCGCGCGATCTGGAGCGCTAGGTCGTTGTGTGGCAGGCCGGAGGCGGAGAAGATCGGCAGCTTCTGCCCGCGGACGAGCGTATTCATGCCGTCGATGGCCGAGACGCCTGTCTGGATGAACTCCTCAGGGTACTCCCGGGAGAACGGGTTGATTGCCTCACCGACGATGTCACGGCGTTCGTCGGGGACGATCTCCGGGCCGCCGTCGATCGGCTGGCCGGTCCCGTCCATGACCCGCCCGAGGAGGTCCTCGGTAACGGGCATCTTCATCGTCTCGCCAAGGAAGCGAACCGAGGCATCGCGGTCGATACCTTCGGTCCCCTCGAACACCTGAATGGCGACGTAGTCGCTTGCGGATTCGAGCACCTGGCCACGGCGGGTCTCGCCGTCGCTGAGCTCGATTTCGACGATGTCGTCGTAGCCGACCGGTTCGTCGGTCTCGACGAACACCAGCGGTCCGCTGATCTCTGTGATTGTCTGATACTCTTTCATTGTTAGTACAGCTCCCGCAGTTGAGACTCGATGTCGTCTTCGAGGTCGTCGATGTACTCGTTGTAGTCTTCCTGCACGCCGATACGGTTGAGCCGCGGCGCGGCGTCGATGTCGGTGATCTCCTCGACGGGGACACCGGCATCCAGCGCCTCGAAGGCCGCATCGTTGTACGTCTTGGCGGCGTCCATGATGCGGTAGGTCTTCTCGGGCTCACAGAACGTGTCCACGTCGTGGAAGGCGTTCTGCTGGAGCCACGCCTCGCGCAGGTAGCGGGCGATCTCGAGCGTCAGCTGCTGGTCCTCCGGCAGCGCGTCCTTCCCGACGAGCTGGACAATCTCCTGCAGTTCCGCTTCCTCGTCCAGCGTGTCGATAGCCCACTGGCGCGTCTCCGGCCAGTCGGCTCGGACGTTGTCCTCGAACCACGGGTCGAGCTGGTCGCGATACAGCGAGTACGACTCGTTCCAGTTGATAGAGGGGAAGTGCCGGCGTTCGGCCAGGTCCGCGTCGAGCGCCCAGAACGTCTTGACGATACGCAGCGTGTTCTGGGTGACCGGCTCGGAGAAGTCCCCGCCCGGCGGTGAGACGGCCCCGATAACTGAGACGGAGCCCTCGGTGCCGTTGATATTCTCGAAGTACCCGGCACGTTCGTAGAACTCGCTCAGGCGAGCGGAGAGGTACGCGGGGTACCCCTCCTCACCCGGCATCTCCTCAAGTCGGGACGAAATCTCACGCATGGCCTCGGCCCACCGTGAGGTGGAGTCAGCCATCAGCGCCACGTCGTACCCCATGTCGCGGAAGTACTCCGCGATGGTAATACCCGTGTACACGCAGGATTCGCGTGCCGCGACGGGCATATTCGACGTGTTGGCGATGAGGCAGGTCCGGTCCATCAGCGCGTTGCCGGTGGTCGGGTCCTCGAGTTCCGGGAAGTCCTCAATGACCTCAGTCATCTCGTTGCCACGCTCGCCACAGCCGACGTAGACGACGATGTCCGCGTCGGCCCACTTGGCGAGCTGGTGCTGGGTGACCGTCTTCCCGGACCCGAACGGACCGGGAATGGCGGCCGTTCCGCCCTTCGCAATCGGGAACAGCCCGTCGAGCACGCGCTGGCCGGAGATGAGCGGTTCCGTCGGGGTCTCCTTCTCGACGGTTGGTCGCTGCTGGCGCACCGGCCACTCCTGGTGCATCTGGATTTCTTCGCCGTTATCCAGTTCGACGACGGTCTCTTCGACGTTGAAGTTGCCCGATTCGATGGCGACGACTTCGCCACCCTCGGAGTCGGGCGGGACCATCACCTTGTGGTCGATACTCGGCGTTTCGGGGACGGTGCCGACGATGTCGCCGGCCTCGACCTCGTCGCCTTCCTCGACTTCAGGGGTGAACTCCCAGGTCTTCTCCAGGTCGATGCCCGGCGCGTCGACACCACGGTCGAGGAACGCCGACCCCATCTTCTCTTCGAGCACATCGAGCGGGCGCTGGACACCATCGTAAATGGCGTCGAGCATACCCGGCCCGAGGTCCACGGAGAGGGGCGAGCCCGTCCCTTCGACGGGTTCGCCGGGGGAGACACCGGAGGTCTCCTCGTACACCTGAATCGTGGTGATATTTCCTTCAATCTCGATGACCTCGCCCATCAGCCCTTCCGAGCCGACGTAAACGACGTCGTTCATCCGGGCGTCGAGGTCCCGAGCCGTTACGACCGGTCCCGAGACGCTTTCGATAATGCCGTCCTCACGGACGTCTGTGTCTGTTGCTTGACTCATGGTTAGTCCTCGTCCATCAGGTCGATACCGATGGCTCGCTTGATCTGTTCACGCAGTCCGCCGCTCCCAGTGCCGCCGCCGAGCGTGACCATCACCGGCTCGACACTCGTCTCCGCATCCTGCCGGACACCGCGTGAGAGATGCGACAGGTCGTCGTCGTGCATCACGACGATACCGACGTCGTCGTCGTTGAGCATCTCCTCGACGGCGTCGTCGAGCTGCTCGTCTTTCTCGTCGGAAGGCACGTCCGCGAACTTGCGGACGCCAGCTAGCCGAAAGCCCGTCGTGAACTCCGGGCTTCCAATGACAGCGATCTCCTGACTCATAGTATCACCAGCTCCTGTTCGATTTCGTCGGGGCCGAGGCCGGCCTCGCGACCGCGGGCGATGGCCCGGATGTTGTCGACCTCGCGTTCCTTGGCGAGGACATAGGACAGCACCGGACAGACCGACAGCGGGTAGCGATTCGAGAGCCGGTCGGCGTATTCGAGCAGCGCCGCGTCCAGCGCCCGCTCGAAGTCGATGAGGTTGTCGGCTTCTTCAAGCGCCGACAGCGCCTGGTCGAGGTCGTCGCCGTACTTGCTCTCGCGGACGGCGCTGACCAACTGGTCGAGGTTCGTCGACAGCTGTGCAACCTCCTGTGCGTCGAACAGCTGTCCGCCCTCGATGAAGTACTCCGAGGGGTCGATGTCCGCGCCACTTCGGGCCAGCCGGAGCGCGTTCCGAAGGTTCCGGAAGTCGACTTCCGTCTCCAGAAACTCCACGTACAGCCCGGTCGGGCTGTCGATCTCTGGGTTGTCCGGAAGCCCCGACAGCAGCGTTTCGTAGAACGCGCGGTCGAGCGCGTTCTCCAGCGGCACGAGAACGCCGCTTTCCTCGTATACGTCGAACGCTTCGGCCAGCGTGTCACCGAAGATGGTGTCGTCGAGTTGCTCGACGACCTCCTCGATAGAGCCGGCGTTCAGCAGGTCCTCGATACGTCGGTCACTGAACTCGCCGGCCCGGATGAGGTCGTCTTCGACCTCGGTCCGCTCCGCGTCCGAGTAGAGCCCGCGAATGACGGTCTTGACGTTCCACACGTCGAATTTCCGTAGGTAACGGGCAATGTAGTCGTACAGCGCGCCCTCAGACCAGCGAAGCAGGTCGTCGAAGTGTTTCGCGAGGTTGCGGTTCAGCGCGTACTCGACGAGGTCGACGCCGTCGTACCGGGAGCCGAGCGCATTCATTTCGGTCTCGTACTCCGTTTCCTCCATGAAGCGGGCGATTTCGCCCGTCCCCATGCGGACCAGCTTCCGGTAGTCGTCATCGTCGAACAGGGACGCGCTGCGGGCACGGACCCGTGCGATGACGTACTCGTAGTTGCTTCCCTGGCCGCTCGTTCCCGTTCGCGAACTCATTGGTCTTCGAACAGGCGGTCGCTGATTGCTTTCAGGTTGTCCTCCCAGACGTCCTCAAGAATGGAATCGAACGTGTTGTTCACACGGACTCGTGACTCGTTGCTCTCGACGACGACGCCGCCGAGGCAATCCCGCTCACCGGCGTACGTCGCGCCGTCGTAGTCATCGAGTACATCCTCGAGAAGCGACTGGTCCGACGCACGGCCATACACCGACAGCTCGTCGCTGTCGTCGAATTCATCGACAGCGGCGTCAAGCAGTGCGCGTGTCAGTTCCTCTCGTCTGTCCCCTTCGAGGGCCGCAAGCGCGTCCTCGACGTCGCCGTGAACGTCTTCGAGGATGTCACGCCGGGCGTTGAGTCGAGCCTGTTTGGCCTCGAGCTTCGCAGAGGAGAGTCGCTGCTCTCGCTCCTGCTCGATGGTCCGCTCGACCTCAGCCTCGCGTTCCTCGCGGATCTGGTCGGCGTCAGCCTCGGCGTCGGCGATAATCTCCTCGGCACGTTCGTCGGCCGCGTCGCTAATCTCCTGAGCACGCGCGCGGGCCTCGTCGCGGATATCCTCTACGACTGTTTGAAGGCTCATTATTGGAAAAAACGGAGTGTTGTTAGACGACGAAGACGACGACAAGCGCGAGAATGACGAGCGTTTCCGGCAGGACTGTCAGGATGAGCCCGCGGCCGAACATGCTCTCGTCTTCTGCGATTGCGCCGACGGCGGCGGCCCCGATCCCACGTTCCGCATACCCCGAACCGAGCGCGGCGAGTCCGACTGCGAGTGCTGCGCCGGCTGAAGCCGGAATAGCTGGAGCACTGGCGGTACCTTCCTGCAGTACTGCGTTGACAAGGAGTGCGATGGTTTCGATCATGGATGTGTAGTCTCTGGAATTGCTCGTGTCCGAACAGGCGTATGTGAATCCACGTAGTTCATAAAGCTTCCCAAAACGGTTCGTCAGCGTGCTGTTCGGGCGGTTTAGGGGCTCAGCTGTAGTCGGTTGTGAGCGTGTAGCAGTCGACACCCGCGACGCAATTGGCAAAACCGGCAGTAAACAGCGACAATTAGCCCGACAAGAAAGGAAGCGCGCGATCAGTCCTCAGTCGTGTAGTTGCGTTCGTAGCCGAACGGGTTGTACCGCTTCCCGCCGCCTTCGAAGAACTTGCCGAAGAACTCCACGTACTCAAGTCGGACGCCCTGCAGTCCGGCGCTGGTGATACCGAGCACCAGCACGAGCAGGTGACCGATCACGAGGATGAGAACACCGACCAGCGCGCCGGCGATACCAGAGTGAACGAGCCCGGGGAACATGATCGCTTCCGCGCCGTATTCGGCGACCGCCCATTCGGGCCCGTGCCCGATGAGGAAGTGGAATTCCCCATGGTGGGAGTAGGCGCCAAAGAACAGCAGGTTGACAACGAAGGCCATCCCTGCCTTGGCCAGCAGTACAGCGGCCAGTCGTGTGTACGACAGAACGTTCACGAGCACGTTGAGGAACTCGACGACCTCAATGGGGTCGGCAAGCGCCAGCAGAACGAGACCAGCGAAGAAGAGGATGAGCCACGCCGAGAACGGCGCGCCCAGTCCCGGAATCGTGAAGAGGTTTATCGCTGGCAGTCCCGTGAAGCCCCACGCGTACGGGTTCCCGGCGAAGACTCCTGCCTCGGCGGTGTAGAGGAAGTCAGGTGCTGCGCCGTTCGCGCCGGAGAACACCCACGCCCAGAGGCCGAATAGCATCAGCAGCCAGGACCCGCTCTCGGTGATCGCGTCCCAGAGGCCGTGATTCAGGTTCTCGACGAAGTCGAAGATCCAACCCGCAGCGAGGTGAACCGTCCCGGCGAGCAGGCTCATCGTCAGCCAGGCCAGCGCGTAGCCGGAGTAGGTCGGCTGGAGGCCCTTGTGCATCGGCGGACTGCCACCCCAGACAATTTCCCCAAGCTGGTGAAGCCCGAAGAATTCGCCGTACAGCACACCGAACAGCGCGGTGAACCCACCAGCCCACATACCGACGCCACCGAGGCTCTTCAACACGTCACTGTCGACCTTCGAGTACAGCCCATAGCCCAGCGCCAGATACAACAGCCCGTAGCCGAGGTCACCGATCATGAACCCGAAGAAGGCCGGGAACGTCAGGAAGAAGGCGACTGTCGGGTCAAACTCGCCGTACTTCGGTCGGTTGACGACCTCGACGAGATCTTCGAAGGGCCGGACACCGCTCGGATTGTCCTGAATAACCGGCGGCGCGTCGTCACCCATCGTGATGACACCGCCGTCAGCGACGGTCTCCTGCGGTTGGCTCTCGCTCTCCGGCTCAGGAGCGTCGACGGAACTGCCGACGGGTTCGCCGCCGTTGCCGCCCTCGCGCTCGACTTCTTCGTGAGACTCCGCGTGCCCCTCACTATTGTACTCGGCAATCTCGATTCGGTCGATGTCGACAGCATCGCCGACAGTACTCGAAAGGGCCCGCTCGAACGCCTCGTAGCGCTCGTTCGGAATCCAGCCCTCGGCGATGAAGGCGTTTTCCGTCGTTGCGAAGGTGAGTGGCGCTTCGCCCTTCTGGGCCTCGATAGCCAGTTTCTCCTCGGCGGCGAGCAGGAACCCGGCGTGGTCGAGGCGGAGTTCGTTGAGTTCGTCCTCAACTGTCGAGAGCTTCGATTCGAGCTGTTGTTTCTCGTGTTCCAGCTCTTCGAGATATGATGTCGGGTTGCCGTCGCCCTCCGGCACTTCGAGCCGGGAGAACGTCGCCCCAACCAGTGCGTCCTGCAGGGCGTCTTCGTCGGCCTGTGCGAACACGGCGACGACGCTGTCCTCGGTGAACAACTCGAACGTGCCGATGTCGCTCTCTGTGAGGACGGCCTCGATCTCGTCGCTGTCACCCTCACCGACGACGACTGACAGCGAGTCGTAGCCACGGAGCAGGTCGAGATCGATTCCCAGCGCAACGAACGGCGCCATCGTGTTGATCTGGTCCTCAACAGCCCGGAGTTCGTCCCGGACATCGTCGCGCCGGTCGTCGAGTTCGTTGACCGCTGTCCGAACCTCGTCGAGTTGCTCCTCGATCGCCTCGTCGGTGACAACTCGGGTTGGGCCGGCGTCCTCCTCACTGACATCCAGAATGGACTGTAGCGAGCGAACCGTGACAAGCTTGTCCGAAACCTCGTTGGTTCCGGTAAGCGAGGTCCCCGGTTCGAATCCGTCCCAGGAGCCATCATACTCGGTGACGTGGAGCATATCGAGGTCGTGGACGGCCTCAATAGTCTGCTCCATCGCGCGTTTCGACCCCGTCACCGAGACGCGGCACATCTTCTCAGGTCTGAGCATGCACCGCCTCCTCAAACAGGTCTGTGACGTATTCGACTACCTCGTCGATCTGTTCACTTGCCTGCTGTTCGAGGTCGTCGCGAGCGCTCTCACCGTCTTCGATGATTTGCTCGCGTTCGGCCTCGATCTCTTCGCGAGCCGATTCAAGACGGTCCTCGGCAGCCGCCTCGGCCTCTTCCCGCGCGGATTCGCGGATCTCGTCGGCCTCCTCGCGAGCCTCCGCGATGCGGTCTTCGCGGTCTTGTTCGGCCTCTTCGACGATCTCGTCGGCCTCCTGCTCGGCCTCCTGTATCCTGTCAAGAACTTCTGGCCGTGGCATTCTCTAATCATGTGAGCGTTGCCAGAGCGGCTATTTGGTAGTTGCGAAGTTTCCCCGTGTGATACAGCGGCCGAAATCCGGGGAATTATGACCGCCAAGTCCTAAGCCGGCAGTAATGGGAGTCCTCGAGAACAAAGCCCGCGCGCGGACGTTCTACAAGTATCTCTCGAAGGTGTACGACCAGATCAACCCCTTCATCTGGGACGAACGGATGCGCGACGAGGCGATCGCAATGCTCGACCTTTCGCCCGACGACAAGGTCCTCGATGTCGGCTGTGGCACCGGCTTCGCCACTGAGGGGCTGCTCGAACACGTCGATACGGTGTACGGGCTCGACCAGAGCCCCCACCAGCTCTCGAAGGCTTTCGAGAAGTTCGGGAAATTCGGCGACGTACGCTACCACCTCGGTGACGCCGAACGACTCCCGTTCAAGGACGACAGTTTCGACGCGGTGTGGTCCTCGGGGTCAATCGAGTACTGGCCCAATCCCGTCGACGCGCTTGCTGAGTGTCGCCGACTGACCAAGCCCGGCGGCAAAGTCCTCATCGTCGGCCCCGACTATCCAAACTCGACTGTCTTCCAGAAGATGGCCGATGCTATCATGCTGTTTTACGACGAGGAGGAGGCTGACCGGATGTTCACCGAAGCCGGGTACGAGGAGTTCGAACATCACATTCAACAGTCCCGCCCGGGCAGTCCGCGTGCGATCACAACGATTGCAGAAGTACCCGAGTAATCGCTTCGGGCACGAGCAAAGCGAGTGGCCACTTTTTCGCCCACGTTTTTTCGGGGAGCGGTGACCAAGAGTCACCCGAGCCGGAAAAAGGTGGTTTGACAGTCCCGCCCGGGCAGTCCGCGTGCGATCACAACGATTGCAGAAGTGCCCGAATAACAGCGAGTCCCACGGTTCCTGCGTCGCTACACCGACCCACTGACAGGCAC
>Ga0207770_100048_pt1 | contig 117423 bp, 102 predicted proteins | sample A23E2SouthBayCA_FD_187729 | JGI IMG/M metagenome (GOLD analysis project Ga0207770, IMG submission 187729) | Aerobic enrichment media microbial communities from Eden Landing Ponds, California, USA - A23 E2 (SPAdes) | ecosystem: Environmental > Aquatic > Marine > Unclassified | place: Emeryville...
GAGGAGGGGGATCATCGAGAGCCCGGACACCACCACCAGCACCAGCGCCGGCAGCGCCGCCCGGCCGTAGTAGCCGCCCTCCTGAACTCGCCAGATGTACGTCACCAGCGTTGTAAACCCTGTCGGGTGGAGGATCAGCGTGGTGTCCAGCTCCTTCATAGTCGTGAGGAAAACGAGCGCCGCACCCGCGAGCACGCCCGGCGCGATCAGCGGGAGCGTCACCCGCCGGAACACCCGTCGCGGCGGCTCGCCGAGCACGCGCGCGGCGCCGAGCAGCGACGGATCGACGCCGAGCACCGACGACCGGGTCGCGCCGACCGCCTGCGGCAGGAACCGCACGACGTAGGCGAACACGAGCAGCGGGAGCGACTGGTACACTGCCCGGGCGGCGCCGGGCCCGAACCACGCCGCCAGCTGATTGCTGCTGAAGAACACCAGCGCGAGCGCCAGCACGACTCCCGGCATCGCGTAGCCCAGATACGTCGCGCGCTCGGTCAGCCACGCGAACGTCGACCGTGAACGGCCGGAGTAGTACGCCACGGGGATCGCCAGCGCCAGCGTCACGGCCGCCGCCAGCGCGGCGACGTAGACGGAGTTGAGCGCGAAGCCGGCCTCGAACGCCCGGCCGCCCACCTCGTACTCCAGCGCCTCGGCGCGGACGAACCACATCGTCAGGATACCGACCGGGAGCACGAGCGTGAACGTCGAGACGAGCGCGGGCAGCAGCATCGCCACCCAGCGGAACCGGCCAAGCGAGATCAGCACCGACGACGAGGAGGCCGCGCCGTAGCCCGAGTCCTCGCCGTCGCCGATCCGGGACTCCAGCGCGACCACGACGGCGGTGACGGTCAACAGCTGCAGCGACAGCAGCGTGGCGTTGTTCCGGCCGTCGCCGAAGCTGTTGAGCTCGACGTAGATCATCCGCGTGAACACGTCGTACTGCATGATCGTCGGCGTCCCGAAGTCCGACAGCGCATACAGCGCCACCAGCAGCGCGCCCGCGGTCACGGCGGGCAGGATCTGCGGCAGGATGACGCGACGGAACGCCGCGAAGTAGTCGACGTTGAGCGTGCGCGCCGCCTCCAGTTGGGTCTCGTCGAAGGAGAGCAGCGCCGCCCGGGCGGTGAGGAACACGTACGGGTAGACGAACAGCGTCAGCACAAGCGCGGTGCCGGCGAGCCCGTACACCTCGGGGATCCCGACGCCCAGCGGCGCGAGGATGTCCGCGAGCTCGCCGTCGGGGCCGAACGCCGAGACGTACGCGAACGCGCCGACGTAGCTGGGGATCACCAGCGGGAGCGCGATGACGACGGTCCAGAACCGCCGGAACGGCAGGTCGGTCTGGACGGTCAACACCGCGAGCGGGACGCCCAACAGCACCGAGGCGGTCGTGACGATCGCGACGAGCGCGAGGCTGTTGGCGAACACGTCGCCCGAAGAGCCGATCAGCGACCGTGCCTCCGCGAGCGGCACCTCGCCGGCCCGCAGCAACAGCCAGAGCAGCGGCGACAGCACCGCGGCTGCGATGGCTCCCGAGAGCAGGACCAACGGCGTCGAAACGCCGTCGTCGTCCAGCCCGAGGAACCGCCGAGCGAACAGCCGGAGGCGTCCCTCCGACTCGCGAGTGGCGTCGCCGGCGGCGCCCATTACAGGACGCCGACCTCACGCATGAGCTCGACCGTCGGCCCGATCTCCGAGAGCCGCGCGAGGTCGAACTCGGGTGGGTTGAGCTCGTCGATGCGCGGGAGGTCGCCGACCGGCGGCACGCCCGGAATCATCGGGTAGGCGTACGCACGGGTCGCGAAGTACTCCTGTGCCTCCGCCGACAGCAGGTGCCGGACGAAGTTCTGTGCCAGCTCCTGCTTGGGGCTCGGCTCCAGCACCGCGGCGCCGGCGACGTTGATCAGCGCGCCCGCGTCGCCGCTGGTGAACGCGAGGTCGATCGGCGCACTCGGTCGCGCGGCCTGCACGCGGAGCGCGTAGTAGTGGTTCGCGAAGCCGGCCTGAATCTCGCCGTCGGCGACGGCGTTGGAGACGAAGAACTCGTTTGCGTACTCGGTGATGCCGGCGTCGACCATCCCCTGCAGCCACTGCCGGGTGGCCTCCTCGCCCTCCGTGATCCGCATCGCAGTGATGAACGCCTGGAACGCGCCGTAGGTCGGCCCCCAGCCCATCTCGCCCGCGATGCCGGAGTCGGGCAGGTCCATCACGTCGTCCGGAATGTCGCTCTCGTCGAGCGCCTCCGTGTTGTACGGGATCGCCCGCGCGCGGCCGGCGGTGCCGACCCACTCGCTGTTGGGGTGGAACTCGTCGGGCACGGGATCGGTCACCTCGCTCGGCAGCTCGCTGGTCAGATCCTCGGCGGCGACCGCGGCGAGCGAGCCGGCGTCGACCGACCAGAACACGTCGGCGGGCGTCGCCGACCCCTCGGTGATGATCGTGTTCGCGGCGTCGGCGGTGCCGGAGACCCGCGGGGTCGCCGAGAAGTCGGGGTAGATGTTCTCGAACTTGTTGATCAGGTCGCGGTAGAGGCCACCCTCCCCGCCGCCGAGGTAGATGGTGAGCTCGCCGTCGAGGTTGGGGAGCTCCTCGATGCGGGTGCCGCCGACCTCGTCGCGGCCCTGGGCGAGCACGCCCGAGCCGCGGAACTCCGAGAACTCGGCGCCGAGGCTGTCGTCGCCGTCGCTCCCGCTCGGCGTGTCGGTGTCGGTGCCGTTCCCGTCGCCCGGCGTGCCGTCGGTTTCGGTTCCGTCGCCGCCACCACAGCCGGCGACGCCGACGAGGCCGGCGCTCGCGAGGCTCGCGAGCAGCCGTCGGCGGCGCTTGGAAGTCGGCTCGTCAGTCATCGGCGGGCACCTCCACGGTGTCCGCGGCGGTCGGTTCGATCGTGTCGAGACAGTCGATCCAGTCGTTCATGTACTCACCACAGTAGTTCAGGAACTCGCCGTTGTTCCACTCCTCGAAGTCGCCGGTCGCGAGCGCCTCGGCCATCGCCGCGAAGGCGTCGCGGTAGCTGTCGGCGTCCGCGCCGGCGTCGTCGAGCACTTCCCAGACGTGTTCGTTGAGTTCGAGGCCCGCGACCTCGTTCTGCAGGTCGTCGAACGTCGACCGTGGCGCCTTGTTGTGCTCACACAGCGGGCCGCCGTTGTACACCTGCTTGTCCAGCACGTCGCAGGCGCGCTTGAGGAACAGGCCCGACCAGATGTCGTCGAAGCGGCCCACGTCCCAGCGGTTGTCGTCCATCGGCAGCTGGTAGAACGCCGGGATCACTTCCCGTCGGAACGCGAGGTTCATCGAGCAGACCGTCAGGTACTGCCCCTCCGCGGCGACGAAGTCCTCACCGAAGTCGTCGGCGCTGGTCCGGGTCTGGGCTTGCCCCTGCAGGTCGCCGTCCATCAGGATCCGCACTGCGTCGAGGTCGGGGACGTTGGTCCAAAGACCCTGCGAAGCGACGACGTCGTCGACGTGCTCGGTGTCGCGCTCGACGTCCTCGTCCATCGCCGCGTAGGGGTAGCCACGCGGGTAGAGGTCGCCGTCGGCGTCGTCGAGCACGTTCACCCACGACTCGTCGGACTTCCGGGACTCGATCTCGCCCTCGTACGCGAGATTCTCCATGTGGGTGCCGAAGAAGTCCTCGTCGTCGTGGGGCAGCGTGTCGTCGTCGATGAACACGCCGTAGTCGAAGCGCTCGTTGGCCCACATGTACAGCAGCCCGAACGACGTCTGGGCGTGGCTGGCCTCGGGGATCAGGTGACTGTACTCGCTGGCGCCCTGCTCGGCGAACCACTCCTCGCGGGCACGGCCGTCGAACACCGCGCCGTCGACGTCGAGGTCGTCGAGCATCGCCGCCATCCCGTCGGTGTCACAGAACTCCTCCGTGACGAGCACGACGAACAGGCGGTCGGTGTCGAACCCGTGCTCGCGGGCGTTCGCGACGTACTGTTCCATACACTCCCACTCCCGGATCGTGGGAACGATCACGCAGATGTCCTGCTCACTCATTGGGCGTCGGTTGTTTAGGGAGTCCTAAAACCTTGCCGATTTTTCGGGCGGCCAAAACCAGTTGGGCGGCCGACACCGTGCTCAGAGCCGGGACTCGATCGCGTCGGCGGCCTTCAGCGACAGCGCGGCGATGGTGAGCGTGGGGTTCATCGCACCGCCCGTGACGAACACGGAGCTGCCAGCGATCGAGAGGTTCCCGAGGTCGTGGGTGCGGAGGTCGGGGTCGACGACGCTCGACTCGGGGTCGGTCCCCATCCGGGTCGTGCCCATGTGGTGGTAGGCGGGCCCCGTCGAGTCCGGACCGACGACCCACTCGATATCGGCACCCATCTCTTCGAGCACCGAACGCTGGATCTCGTTGGCCCGCTCGATCGTTCGGCGGGTGCGCTCGTCGAGCGACCAGACGACCTCCGGCACGGGGTTGCCGTGGTCGTCGGTGCGCGAGCGGTCGAGCGTGATGCGGTTCTCCGCGCGGGGGAACTGCTCGACGAGCGCGCCCATTGCGACGTGGTTGCCGTACCCCGCACGGATCGCTTCGAGCAGTTCGTCGCCGAACGTCTCCGCGCCCATCGCGATGTCGGCGGGCGCGGGGCCGGCGTAGTTGAGACACTCCAGCTTGATCGACCCCCGAGAATCGTCCTCGCGGTCGTAGAACTGGTGGCTCTCGGTGGTGTTGAAGCCGACGTGTTTCTGGCGGGTGCGCTCGTCGAGCCGGCCGCCGACGCCCGCGAACAGGTGGTCCATGAAGTACCGCCCCACCGCGCCGGAGCTGTTCGCGAGCCCGTCGGGGTACTGCTCGCTCTCGGAGAGCAGCAGCAGCCGCGGCGTCTCCACCCCGCCCGCGGCGAGCACGAACTCCTCGGCTTCCTGTCGGTACGTCTCACCCTCGGGCGTGACGTACACCGCGGCGGTGACGCGCTCGCCCGACGAATCGTGTTCGAGCCGCTGGACGGGCACCTCGTCGATCACACGAGCGCCCTCACCCTCGGCGCTGTCGACGTGTCGCAGCGCGTGGTACTTCGCGCCCGAGGGACAGACCGGCCGGCAGGTGCCGTAGCCCACGCAGGCGCTCTCGCCGTCGTACGGTTCGGAGTTGCGAGCGTTCGGCACCGAGTGGGTGGTAATCTCCAACGCCTCACACGCCTCCGCAAACAGCGAGTCGCTGTAGGACGGCGGGAACGCGGGCAACGGGTGGGGCTGCTCCCGGGGCGGCGCGAAGGGGTTGTCCGACGCGCCCGCGACCGCGAGCGCCTCCTCCGCAGCAGCGTAGTAGGGGCGGAGATCGTCGTAGTCGATCGGCCAGTCTTCGGCGACGCCCACCGACGAGTCGAGCCGGAAATCCTGCTCGTGCAGCCGCATCACCATCCCCTGCCAGTGCAGCGTCGAGCCGCCGACGCCCTTCACGCGGGCGGCGTTGAGCGGGTAGAACCGATCGCCGCCGGAGGTGTAGGCGTCGCGCGGGCCGCCCATCCCCCACACCGGCGTGTCGTCGCCGGGCCGGAGGTGGGTCTCCATCCGCTCCTCGCGGTCCTCGGGATCGAAGCGCGGGCCGGCTTCGAGCACGACCACCTCGTGGCCGGCCGCGGCGAGGCGGTCCGCGACGATCGCGCCCGCGGGCCCGGCGCCGACGATGCACACGTCGGCGTTCTCGGTGGGCGTTCGGTCGGCCGACGATTGGCTGCTCATTCCGGCCCCCGCTGATCCCCGCGGTTGTCCGTCGCCGCGGGGCCCTGCTGGTAGCTGGCGGTCCCGCCCGGGTAGCCCGGCGGGTTCTCCAGTCCGGCCAGCGACGCGCCCGTCGGCGAGGCGTACAGGCCGAACAGCAGGTCGTTCACGAGGTAGTAGCGCACGCGCTCGTCGTCGTCGCCATGTGGGTCGGGATCGGCGGTGTCGACGGCCATGTAGGAGAGCAGTTCCTCTCGCGTTTCCGGGTCGAGATCGACGTACTGCGCGCCTTCGAGGCTCTCGGCGTACTCGTTCAGCGTCCCGACCGCGTCGAGCATCCCGCGGCCGTGCTCGGGGCGCTCGCGCAGGCGGGGACGAACCCACTCCGCGACGAACTCGCCGACGTTCTCCACCTCGCTGGGGTAGAGCACGCCCGCCAGCGCTACGAGGGTCTCAAGGTCGTCCTCGCCCAGTTCGAGATCGGCGTCGGCGTCGCTCGCCGTCGCGTCCTCCTCGGAGTCGGCGTCCGGTGCGGAACAGCCCGCGACGCTGCCCATCCCTACCGCCGACAGCGCCGCCAGCGCGTCCCGTCGAGTCAGCCGCATCAGTCGACCGAGGATTTGGTCAGCCTAAAGAAGAGCGTTGTGGAAGCGGTCGACTACCGGAGTCGCTCCGAGGCGATCTCCGCACCCTCGACGAGCGCTTCGAGTTTGGGCCACGCGATGTCGGGGTGGACCATCCCGAGGCCGGCCTGCGTGCCGAACCCGCAGTCGGGCGCGGCGACGATCTCGGTGTCGTCCGGGACGACGTTCGCGACGCGCTCGATGCGGTCGGCGATCGTCTCCGGGTGGTCGATGATGTTCGTCTTCACGTCGACGACGCCGGGGATCAGCGTCCAGTCGTCGGGTAGCGGGTGCTCGGCGAACGCGCGGTACTCGTGCTGGTGGCGGGGGTTCGCCTGCTCGACGCTCAGCCCGGAGATGTCGGCCTCGTACAGCGTCGGCAGCATGTCGACGAGGTCGGTGTCGAGGTGGTGGGGGCCCTCGTAGCTCCCCCAGCAGGTGTGGAGGCGGACCTGCTCCTCCGGGACGCCCGAGAGCGCCTCGTTGAGCGCCTCGACGTGGAGTTCGACGACCTCGCGGAACTCCTCGACGCTGTCGTCGGCGAACAGGTGGCTGTGGCCCGTCGCGAGCAGGTCCGGCGCGTCGATCTGGATCGTCGCGCCCGTCTCCGCGAAGAGCTCGTACTCCTCGGCCATCGCGTCGGCGATGTCGAACACGTACTCCGCGTGGTCGTCGTAGTGCTCGTCGACGTGGGTCGCGGCGACGACGCTGGGGGAGGCGGTCGTGAAGAACGTGTTCTCGATGTCGACGCCCGTACCCTCCAGCGCCTCGCGCAGCTGTTCGACTTCCTGCTCGGCGGCGTCGTGGCCCTCGTAGCGGATCTCGCCGGTCACCGCGGGCTGTTTCGCGAGGTCGATCACGTCGGTCTCGAACGTGTCCTCCGCGACGGCGGGGTACTCCTCCAGATCGGCCCACAGCTCCTGCTCGCGCTTGCCGCCGATGTTGGTGAGTCGATCGCCCACGTAGTAGTTGAACGAGACGCGGGGCTGCTCGCCGTTGTTGATCTCGTCGATGCCCGTTTCGAGCTGGCGGTCGACGATGTCGTGGGTGGCCTCGCGGCTCACGCGGTCCCACTCCTCGGGGTCCACGTCGCCGCCCGCCTCGCGGGTCCGCAGCAGGTCGAGCAGCTCCGGCGGTCGCGGGAGGCTGCCGATGTGTGTCGTCTGGATCCGATCGCCGTCGTGAGTCGACATATCCGGTAATACTCGCACCCATAAATATAACCAGTGGTTTTCCAAAGGGCGACAGCCCGGCCGGAAACCGTCCATTCAAGCGGGTCCGTGCCGGGGTGGGCAACATGGACGGAAACGACCGGCGGATCGTGGGGCTGGCGGGGGCGGCCCACGCGCTGGTCCACACGTACGAACTCTCGGTGCCCATCCTCGTGGGGATCTGGCTGGCAGAGTTCGCGACGACGGCGGCCGAGCTCGGCATCGTCGTCGCGATCGGGATGGCGCTGTTCGGTATCGGCGCGCTACCGGGCGGGGTGCTCGCGGACCGCTACGGCTCGCGGAAGCTGATCGCGCTCTGTCTGGTCGGGATGGGGGGGTCGTTCCTCGTGCTCTCGGTCGCGCCGGGCGCCGCCGCGGGCGCGATCGGCTCGCTCCCCGTGCTCTCGACCAGCCCCGCGGTGATCGCGATCGCGGTCGCGCTGGTGCTGTGGGGCGCCGCGGCCAGCGTCTACCACCCCGCGGGGCTCGCGCTCATCAGCAAGGGCGTCTCCGAGCAGGGCCGAGGCTTCGCGCTCCACGGGATGGCCGGCAACATCGGCATCGCGGCGGGGCCGCTCGCGACGACGGTGATGCTCGCGTTCCTCGACTGGGAGACGGTCGCGGCGGTGCTGGCGGTGCCGGCGTTCCTCGCGGCCGGCGCGGTGCTGTTCGTCGACGTCGACGAATCCACCCAGCAGAGCGACGACGACGAGGACGACACGCCCGACACGATCGGCGAGTTCCTCGACGTGTCGATGATGGTCGCAAAGAGCGCGTTCGCGTTCGTGTTCGTCGTCGTGATGATGAACGGGCTGTACTACCGGGGCGTGCTGACGTTCCTGCCCGAACTGCTCGCGGGGCTGGAGACGTTCCAGCCGATCGAAATCGCGGGCGAACCGCAGGAGCCGGCGAACTACGTCTACTCCGGCCTGCTCGCGGTCGGGATCGCCGGCCAGTACGTCGGCGGCCGGCTGACCGAGCGGCTCTCGCCCGGACAGGGGATCGCGTACGCCTTCGGCGCGCTTGCGGTGCTTGCGGTGCTGTTCCTCCCGCTTGCGTCGATGGGTGCCGCGCCACTGCTCGTGGTCAGCGCGGTGCTCGGCTTCGCGATGTTCGTCGTCCAGCCGATCTATCAGGCCGCCGTCGCGGAGTACACTCCCGAGTCCGCCCGCGGCCTCTCCTACGGCTACACCTACCTCGGCAACTTCGGCGTCGGCGCGCTCGGCGCGGGGCTGGCCGGCGTGATCCTGACGTACTCGAACCAGACGGTGCTGTTCCTCGTGTTCGCGCTGATTGCCGCGATCGCGAGTAGCGTGGGCGTGCTGCTGCTGCGGCGGTAGTCGACTTCCCGATGCGGGGCGGCGGAGAGATCCGTCGTGTGGGGCTCAGGCGGCGGTCAGCTGCCGAGTTTGCTGATCGTCACGACGTACTGGCTCCCACAGTCACACTCGAGGAGCTCGTCACAGTTCGACCCGCCGGCGTGACTGAGCGTCCCAGCGCAGTCCTCACACTCGATCTGTACGCCAGTCATGTTGTACAGCCAATACGACCGCGGGAGCATAAATGTTGGTTGAATCTCACGCTGGCGTGTCTGAGACGCGACGGGAACCGACTCTCACTCGGCGTCAAGGGACACTCGCTCGCCGTCGGACGCGAACACCGCGTCGACCACGCGCTGGACGCGGTTCGCGTCCGCGAAGCTGACTAGATCGCCGTCGTCACCGTCCAGTTCGGCGACGAACTCCTCGACCAACTGCAGCGTCGTCTCGCCGGGGTCGTCAACGACGACCTGCTGCTCGGCCCCCTCGCTGTGCTCTGCGAGTCGGTACCAGTCGAGCAGCGTCAGGGAGCCCTCGGTGCCCACGACGGTCATCGAGTTCTGCTCGTCCGTGCCGCAGTCGGTCAGCAGGTCGATCGTCCCCGGAACGCCGTCGGCCGCGAAGGAGCCCGTGATCGACTCCTCGTAGCGCCCGGGGGCGGTGTACTCGACCGCGGTGTCCACCCAGTCGACGCCGCCGAACGCCTCCTGCACCCCGAACAGGTAGTGGGTCCCGACCTCCCGGAGGGGGCCGCCCTGCTCGCGGCCGGCGAGCCACTCGACGTCCTGCCACTCGCGGGGCCACTGCGGGAAGCGGAACGTGAGTTCGATCCGTCGGGGCTCGCCGATCTCGCCGGCGTCGAGCCGGTCGATCAGCTCCCGGACGCCGGGCGTGTAGCGGAACGGGAGGTTGATCGCCGTCGGCTGGTCGCTCCGGTCTGCCAGTGCCACGAGTTCGGCGCCGACGGTGGCGTCCGCGGCGATCGGTTTCTCACAGATCACCGGCTTCCCGGCGTCGACGGCGGCTTCGACCACCTCGCGGTGGGCGTTCGGCGGCACGCCGACGTAGACGATGTCGACCGCGTCCGCGGCGACCACCGTCTCGTGGTCGGTGTAGGCCGCACAGTCGTACTCCGCGGCGAACGATTCGACCTTCGACTCGACCAGGTCGCAGGCGGCGTAGACGGTCGTCTCGGCGTGCGCCTCGAACGTGTCGGCGAGCCGGTGGCCGATGACTCCACAGCCGACGACGGCAACGTTGTACACAGCGGGCGGAGGGAACGAGGGGGCTTCAGCCTTCGGTCGGCGGCGACCACTGCGGGTCGGCCACCGACCGCGCTCCGCCGGGGTTATGGTCCCCGCCGGCGACCCCGAAAACGTGCAGACGACCGACGACGGCGTGTTCGGCCGGCTCCCCGGACGGTACGCACACGCCTATCTGGTGGTGACGTTTTTCGTCCTCCCGGCGGTGGCGGTGGTGCTGAGCGGCGGCGGCGTCCAGCGGCCGCCGGGTCCGATCGCGACCGCGCTGCTCGTCGCGATCGTCGTCCACCACAGCCTGTTCCTCGTCGCGTCGGTGCTGCTGGACTAGAGCGGCGGCTCCCGCCCGTCGGCGACGACGTAGGCGTCGTACACCGCGTACAGCCAGACTGCGGGGTAGAGCACGATCCCGACCAGCGCCAGCACCGAGAGCATCGCGACGAAGCTGGCGACGACGATCGTCGCGCCCTTCGCGGGCTCGCGGTTGTAGAACTGCCCGAGCCCCGGCAGGATCGCGGAGTACACCGCAGCCACGAACGGGTTCTCCCCGTTGGTCAACACCTCGATCAGGTCGTCCATCGACGACCCCGGCGACTGCTGGCGGACGCCACACTCCGGGCAGATCTCCGCCTTCTCGCTGATGATCGCGCCGCAGTCTCGGCAGTACACCTGCCCGTCGTCGGGCGTCGATCCGTCGCCGCCGGTCGTCACGTCGTCGCTGGAGGGTTCGCGGGGACCGTCGTCAGTCATGCCCGACACTGGGCGTCCGAAGGTGGTAGCTCTTGTGGCATACCCGGGGGCTTTTGCTGCTGGGGCCGCCCGGTTCGACTGATGCCATCGGCCGCCGTGGCGCGTTACTACGCCTACAAGGCCACGAAAGCGGTCGAGCTCTACCGGCCGATCATGTACCTCTACTTCGCGAGCGCCGGGCTCTCCTTCTTCCAGATCACGGTGCTCGAAGCCGCCTACAACGTGACGACGGTGCTGGGGGAGATCCCCACGGGCTACCTCGGCGACTGGCTCGGGCGACGGAACGGGCTGATCGTCGGCACGTCGACGATCGCGCTCACGCTGCTGGGGCTCGGACTCGCCGGGGGGCTCAACGAGTCGCTGACGTTCCCGGCGTTTCTCGGGCTGTACGTCTGCTGGTCGCTGGGGTACACGTTCCGCTCCGGCACGGAGGACGCGTGGCTCTACGACTCGCTCGTCGGCGACGACCGCTCGTTCTCGGACCTGCGGGGCCGCGGCGAGTCGTTCGCGCTCGCGGCGGGCGTCGTCGCCGCGGTCGCCGGCGGCTACCTCGCGTCGGCCGACCTCGCCTACCCCTTCTACGCGGCGGCGGCGGTGACGGGCGTCGGCGCGGTGATCCTGCTGACCGTCGACGACGACGGCGGCGACCTCGCCGACCGGACCACGCTGTCGGCCAGCCTCGACGCGGTGCGGGCGGCCTTTGCCGACCGCCGGCTCCGCTCGTTCCTCGTGCTCTACTACGTGCTGTTCGCGGCGGCGACGTATCTCGCCTTTATCTTCCTCCAGCCCCGGATCGAGACCGTCGCCGCGGGCTACCAACTGGGCGACGTGGAGACGCTGCTGGGCTGGTACTACGGCGCGATCAGCCTCGTGGCCGCGGCGGTCACGTACCGCGCGGAGTGGATCCGATCGACCGTCGGACTGCGCTCGTGGTTCCTCGTCGTCCCGCTCGCGGTGGGGCTGCTGCTCGTCGGGCAGTGGGTGCTGCCGGTCTCGGCGTTTCTCGCGTTCGTCCTCGTGCGCGGGCTCTCGGAAGCGACCCGGGTGTTCGCGAGCCAGTACGTCAACGACCGCATCGACGCTGTCGGCCGCGCGACGGCGCTGAGCGCGATGTCGATGGTGAGCGGGCTGGCGGTCGTCCCGTTCCAACTCGGCAGCGGGCTGCTCTCCGACGCCGTCTCACCGGGCGTCGCCCTCGCCGCGGCGGGCGTCGTGCTGTTCGTCGGGAGCGGCGCCGTCCACCTTCTCGGCGTGCCCGTCGACGAGTAGGAGCGAAGCTGGCGGGATTGGTAAGCCTCTTCGCGGTCCGGGAAGAACGCCGGGACGAGTGTCCCGCACTGCAGACGTCCTCCGGTTGCCGATCCTCTACATCGGGCTGGCGCTGGCCAGAGTCGGCCTGATCGATCGGGAGCGAGCGATCGAGACCGCCGATCTGGCGTGGCCCCGCATCGTCACCGGCGTCGCCCGCATGTCGAAAAACGCCGCCGACGTGGCGATGGTCGGCGCGGTGCTCGGCGCCGACGCGATCGCGGGTGTCGGAGTGGCGGGCCCGTTCTGGGGGCTCGCGTTCGCGATCGGTGGCGGCGTCGCCGGCGGGACGATCGCGCTCGTCTCCCAGCGCTACGGCGCGGAGGCGTACGAGAAACTCGGGCTGGCGGTCCGCTCCAGCACGCTGCTGGTGATCGTCGTCTCGCTGCCCGTGACGCTGACGTTCTGGCTGGTGCCCGAGCAGCTGGTCAGGCTGATCAACAGCGACCCGACCCAGATCGACTACGCCGCGCGCTACCTCCGTGTCGTCGGGCTCGGGATCCCCTTCGCGGGGCTGAACCTCGTCGGGAGCCGGGTGCTCGTCGGCGCCGACGACGCTTACACCGCGATGCAGGTCCGGGCCGGCGGCGCGGTCGTCAACGTCGTCCTCAACGCCGTGTTCATCGTCGTCCTCGGCTGGGGCGTCGAGGGTGCGGCGCTGGGCACCGTGCTCTCGAACGTGTTCGCGGTGACCGCGTTCGCGCTCGGGCTCTCGCGTGGGGGAATCCCCGGATTCGGCGACTTCCCCGTCGAGATCGACCCCGTGGGGACGTACGTCGACCCCGGGACGCTGCGTGATCTGGTCCGGATCGGCACCCCCGTCGGCGCGCGCAACCTCGTCTGGACCGTCGCAGAGTTCCCGATGCTCGCCTTCCTCGGGAACTACCGCGACGGCACGCTGGCGGCCTTTGTCGTCGCTCGGCGCATCTGGGGGATCATGAACACGCCCGGCTGGGGGTTCGGCCTCGCGGCCTCCAGCCTCTCCGGGCAGGCGCTCGGGCAGGGGAAGGAGGCGCTCGCGGAGGCGTACGGCCGGGACATCATCCGCTTCTCGGTCGCGACGTACGCGGTCTCGGCGGCGATCGCTGCGGTGTTCGCCGGGCCGCTGGTGAGCCTGTTCATCAACAGCGACTCCCCGCCCGCGACCGAACCGATCGCCGTCAGCCTGATCTACGCGGCCTGCGTGGCGCTGCTGTTCCGGGGGATCTCGGGCTCCTCGATCGGGCCGCTCGACGCCAGCGGCGACACCCGCGTCCCCTTCCTGAGCCAGTTCCTCGGGATGTTCTGCTGTTCGATCCCGCTGGTCTACCTCGGCTCCGTGACCGCGCTGGGCATTTGGGGGGTGTACCTCGCGTTCATGGCCGAGACGATCGTCCCCGCGGCGATCAACTACTGGCGGTTCAACAGCGGGAAGTGGAAGGAGATCAGCCGCGACATCCGGCCCGAGCAGGACGACCCGGCGACGACGGTGGACTGACTGCCCGGAGCCATCGGCGGCGTGAGAACGCTTAACTCCGTGCCACCCCCCGCGCCGGTATGTCCGAACTCCTGTTGGGCGGCGGCACCGTCCACACGCTCGACGACGATCGACGGGTCGCCGAGGCGGTGCTGTTCCGCGACGGTCGCGTGGCCGCGGTCGGCGACACCGAAGCAGTCGAGGCCGCGGCGACCGATCCGGAACGGATCGAGCTCGACGGACGAACCGTCCTCCCGGGGTTCAACGACGCCCACACCCACGTGTTCTCGGTCGGGATCGGCCTGCTGGAGACCGACCTCTCGGCGGCCGACGACCGCGAGGAGGCGCTCGACCTGCTCGCGGAGAACGCCGACGCCACCCCCGCGGGCGAGTGGGTGCTCGGCTTCCAGTACGACGAGAGCACGTGGCCCGCGGGCGGGCGCGACTACCTCACGAAGGCCGAACTCGACGGCGTCTCCGAGGACCACCCGATCGTCGCGGTCCGCGTCGACGGCCACTCGGCGACGCTCAACGGCCGCGCGCTCGAAGCGGTCGACTTCTCGGGGGTGGAGCACGACGTCCGGACCGAGAACGGCGAGCCGACGGGCCGAGTTGTCGAGGACGCGACGGGTCGCGTGCGGGCGGCCTCCTACCCGGACGTGCCGAAAGCCCGGGAGGCGTTGGACGCCGCGATCGACCACTACCACGAACTCGGCGTCACGTCGATCCAGACCGTCGCGGGGCTGACGCGAGTGCGCGACCACGGCTACGTCCAGCAGGAGGCGCTGTTCGCCCACTGGCGCGACGACGACCTCGACCTCCGGACGACGTTCTACGTCCCGCAGTGGCAGGCAGCATCGCTCTCGGATCTGGAGATCGCCTCGGGGTTCGGCGACGACTGGCTGCGCCTCGGCGGCCTGAAGACGTTCTCTGACGGCTCGATCGGCTCGGAGACCGCCAAGACCCACCGCGAGTACGCCGGCGGCGGCCACGGGGAGATGGTGAACGACCGCGAGCAGCTCCGGGAGTGGTTCGCCCACGCCGCGCGCACGAACCAGCAGATCGCGACCCACGCGATCGGCGGCGAGGCGATCGACGTGGTGATCGACGAGTACGAGCGCGCCCTCGAATCGTACGACGATTCGTTCGACCCCCGACTGCGGATCGAACACGCCGAACTCGCGACCGACGAGGCGATCGAGCGCATGGCCGATCTCGGCATCGTCGCGTCGATGCAGCCCAACTTCCTCCAGTGGAACGGCGATGACGGGCTGTACGAGAACCGCCTCGGGAGCGACGTACGTTCCGAGAACAACCGCTACCGCGACGTGCTCGACGCCGACGTGCCGCTGGCCTTTGGCAGCGACAAGATGCCGCCCGGCCCGCTGTACGGGATGAGCTTCACGGTCGAGTCGCCGTACGAGAGCCAACGACTCACCGTCGACGAGGCGCTCGCCGCCTCCACCCGCGGGGCGGCGTACGCGGAGTTCCAAGAGGACGAGAAGGGCGTCCTCGAACCGGGTCGCTTCGGCGACGCGGTCGTGCTAGATTTGGACCCCTACGAGAACGCCGACTCGTTCGACGACATCGAGGTCGAACTCACGGTGATCGACGGCGACGTAGTGTACGACGGTCGATAGCGATGCGGGATCTCACCCACCCTATCGAGTCCGGGATGCCCGTCTACCCCGGCGACCCCGAAGTCAGTGTCGACGCCGCCGACACGTTCGCGGCCGACGGCTGCCGGGTCAGCGAACTCACCTGCGGCAGCCACGCCGGCACGCACGTCGACGCACCGTCACACACCGAGGAAGACGGCGACGCGCTCGATTCCTACCCCGTCTCGGCGTTCGTCCGCGACGCGGTCGTCGTGGACTGCACCGATCTCGACGCGCGGGAGTCGATCCCCGCCGATCGCGTGCCGGACGCCGAAACCGCGCCGGGCGCGGACTGTGCGGTGTTCCGGACCGGCTGGGACCGATTCTGGGGAAGCGAGCGCTACCGCGACCATCCCTACCTCTCGGTAGCCGCCGCCGAGCGCTGTGCCGCCCGCGGGCTCGCCGTCGCGATCGACGCGTTCAGCCCGGATCCGACCCCGCCGGCCGAGGGGGAGATGGCTCTCGGCGACCGCGACCCCTTCGGCGCCCACCACGCGCTGCTCGGCGCGGGCGTGCTGGTGTTCGAGAACCTCACGAACTTCGACAGCGTCCCCGAGCGCTTCGAACTCCGGGGCCAGCCGATCGCGCTGGGCGGCGACGGCGCGCCGGTGCGGGCGATCGCCGCCGTCGACGGCCGAGAGTAGCAGAGCGGGCGGACGAAAGCGGTTTCGGGATAGCGGTCGAACTGCCGACATGGACCGACGCGAGTTCCTCGCTGCGGCCGGGGCGGCGTCGACGGTCGCCGTCGCGGGCTGTACCTCCAACGGCAGTGACTCGGCTCCGAGCGAAGGGACGTCGAACGGCGCGCCGTTCGAACACCCCGGCACCGTCGACGAGACGATGGTCGCGAACGGTGACTACCCCGACGACGGCGATCCCGCCGACGGGCGCCCGCCGGCGTTCTCTGACCCGCCCGAGGCGCCGGGGGTTGATCCGGATGCGCTGGAGACGCTGACGGTCAACGACGAGACGGTGCGACTGCTCCCGATCGAGGACGCGCGGGCGTGGTTCCTGCGTGCCGAGGCGCGCTTCGTCGACGCGCGCGGGCTGGACCAGTACGCGCGCTCCCACCTCTACGGGAGCGTGCTCTCGCCCGCACAGGAGGGGTCGACTGGCGGCGGAATCGACGGCTGGCCGACCGACGACCGCGTCGTCGCCTACTGCGGCTGCCCCCACCACCTCTCCTCGATCCGCGCCGCGGGCCTCCAGAAAGCCGGCTACGAGGACGTGTACGTCATCGACGAAGGGTTCCGCGAGTGGGCCGACAGGGAGTACCCGATGGCCGGCACGGCGTTCGGCGAAGCCGACGACGCGGCGCTCTCGGAGTGGCGGATCGACGGCGAGGTCGCCGCCGAGTACGCCGGCGAGTACGCGTGGGCGTCGGTCGACCGGCAGTACGAGGCTGCCCCCATCGACGACGACGGCCGCTTCTCGATCCACCTGCGCTTCGCGGGCGTCGACGCCGACACCGACGTGCGCGTCTCGACGCCGGCGTTCACCCGTACGCGGCCACTTGGCGAGCTCGCGGAGGACACCGTCGGCTGACACCACCGATCCCGTACCGGGCGTCCGGTAACATCCGTGTCACCGACTTACCTCAGGGTCAAGAACGGCTTAAGGGTCGCGCGCGCATACGGGCATCCGTGCGCGAGAACATTGTTCGATCGATCGGTACCGACGCCCCGTCGGCGCGCGGGCGCCCGGCGACAACCATCCGCAGCGTGGGGCGACAGTGAGCGACGTCGCTACGGAGGCCGAGATGGCCGACCTGCCCCCTAGCGCGAAGCTGGTCCACCTCGTCCTCCAGGAGAACGACCGCATGACCCAGAGCCAGGTCACCGAGGAGACCCAGCTCGCCGGCCGCACCGTGCGTGACGCGCTCGGCCGACTCGAAGACGCCGGACTGGTCACCGAGGAGATCTGCCTGAAGGACGCCCGTAAGCGAGTGTACACCGCGAACAGCCCCGAGTCCGGCGAAGTCGACCACGCCGAGTCCGACGCCCCCGAAGGCGCTGCGACGGGCGACTAGCGACACGCATTCTCCCAGTCGACGCTGGATCGCCCCCGGTTGCTGAGAGCGTTCTGCCCCCTCGGGGGATCGACCGTCGACACCGTGACTGACGAGACTGTCCCGACGGGTGGAGAACGGAGTACGAGCGCAGTTCGAGTTCGTCGGCGTCAGTCCTGTTCGCGTTCGTCGAGAATCCGCTCGACGATCTCGTCGGCGTGCTCCGCCAGCACGCGGACGGCGGCGTCGTGGAACTCGCGTCCGGTCACGTCGCGGATCCCGTGCTCCCGGCGGAGCAGGCTCTCCACCTCGAACTCCGCGTCCTCCAGCACTTCCAGCGTCTCCGGCCGGACGTAGATGCTCTTTGCGGTGGTCGCGTCGAACTCGAAGGCGGGCCCGGCGCTGGACTCCTCGGCGTCGTCGGCGTCCGCCGACTCCTCGGGCTCGTCGTCGGTCTCCTCGTCGGCGTCGGAGAGGCCGGCGAAGCGGTTGTCGTCAGGCATTCTCCTCTACGATCTCTGCGAGTTTGTCGAGTCTGTCGAGCATGTCGTTGTCGGGGTCGTACTCCCGGAGCGTCTGCCCGTCGCGCCACGCGCGGCTGAACGCGATGCGGTGGCGGAGCCCCGGCCCCGGGGAGTCGGGGTCGTCGAACTCGGCGGACCGGCAGAACTCGGGCAGGTGCTCCGAGAACGGCGAGTTCTCCAGATCCTCGATGATGCGTCGCTCCTCGTTGTTGCCCGTGAGATCGTTCGGGACGATCGCGAGCAGCTCCAGATCCACCTCGTTGCGGATGGGGACGATCTGCTGGTCCCACATGCGCTCGAAGCCGCTGACGCTGGGTTCGCTCATCAGCAGCGGGACGATCACGTTGCCGGCGCCGATCAGGGCGGCGTCGGACAGCGGCCCCAGACTCGGCGGCGAGTCGACGACGACGTAGTCGTACGTCTCCGCCAGCAGCGGTTCGACGATCCGCCGGCGCACCCAGAGCATCCCGAACGTGGAGTTCCGAACGCGGTCGGCGATCTCGTCGAGGTCGACGTGGGCGGGGAACACGTCGAACCCGTCGCGCTCGACGACCACCTCGCTCGCGTCGACCGGATCGTCGTCGGTGAGTACGTCGCCGACGTGGGGGCTCGACCGTTCGTACTCCGCCTTCAGGCCGACGCCCTCGGTAGCGTTGCCCTGCTGGTCGAGGTCGACCAGTAACACGTCGTGGCCGCGGACCGCGAGCGCGTCCGCGAGGTTGATCGCGACGGTGGTTTTGCCCACACCCCCCTTCTGGAGCGAGACGGCCACGGCGCCACCCATCAGGCTGCCACCTCGCGATCCGACCCGGGTGGACGGCTCTCGCGCTCGCCCGCCCGTGCGGTCGCTACGTCCCGAAGCATACGTTCGAGGATCCGCCGCGGAGTACTTAAGAGTTCTCACGATGCGTGGACCGCCGATACACCGAGAACCGTTCAAAATTTTCAGAATGTCCGAAGATTTTGGATGATGTCGGCCGTTCCACCACAGACAGTCCGTTTCGACCAATACTCTCGATATTCCGGCGTTACACCCCCGATACCGGGTGAATTCCCCTGTAAGCGGGGTCGGAGCCGAACCGGCGTATTCGGCGCCGAGACCCCGGAAAATCGGCGTGGCTTCGGTATCCTGTGATTTTTACCAACTCCGGTGCTCGCTCCGTTCAGACCCGAATGAACACGAGAAAGATCGGAATGCTCGTCGTCGCAACGGTACTCACCCTCCCGTGGCTGGGCGGGTGGCTGAGCGGGGCGGCCGGCGGTTTGGGGGCGCTCCCGACCGTCGCCGTCGCCGGGGTCGGCATCCTCGGCGCCTCCTTTCTGCTGACCTGGGGTGCCGAAACCGCCGAGAAGGACGTGCCACGGGCGTTCGCGATCGCGGTGCTCGCGGTGCTCGCGGTCGCGCCGGAGTACGCCGTCGACGCGCTGTACGCGTGGCAGGCCGGCGTGCAGGCCGGCACGCCTGCCGGCGCCGAGGCCGGCAACCTCGCGGTCGCGAACATGACTGGCGCGAACCGTATCCTGATCGGCATCGGCTGGGCCGGCGTCGCGCTGTACACCGTGTTCCGCGCAGGGGCCGACGAGGACACCGCCGTGAAGGATCGTGGCGGCTTCCTCAAAGACGCCGTCTCGCTCGACCGCGACATCAGCCTTGAAATCGCGTTCCTGCTGGCCGCGACGGCGTGGGCGTTCCTCGTCCCGCTCGGCCCCGGGATCGACATCTTCGACATGGCGTTCCTCGTCGGGCTGTACGTCCTCTACATCGGGGTCGTCCTTCGCGGTGAGCCCGAAGAGCACGTCGAACACGTCGGCGTTCCGGCGATGCTGGGGAGGATCCCCAACCCCTACCGGGCGCTGACGGTAATCACGCTGTTTGCGTTCTCGGGCCTGATCATCTTCACTGCCGTCGAGCCGTTCGCCCACAGCCTCGAACTGTTAGGTGAGGACATCGGAATCCCATCCTTCTTCATGATCCAGTGGATCGCGCCGCTGGCCTCGGAGTCGCCGGAGTTAATCGTCGTCGTCGTGCTGGTCCGGAAGGCTCGCTCGACCGCGGGGTTCAACGCGCTGATCTCCTCGAAGCTGAACCAGTGGACGCTGCTGATCGGGACGCTGGTAATCGTCCACTCGATCGCGCTGGGCGAGTACGGCGCGCTGGCGTTCGACGCGAAGCAGGAGGCCGAGATCTGGATCACCGCGGCGCAGTCGCTGTTCGCGCTCGCACTGATCATCAACTTCGAGATCGACGTACGGGAGGCAGTCGGGCTGTTCCTCCTGTTCATCTCGCAGGTGGTGCTGGAGTTCCTCGCGCTCCGTGAGATCGTTCACCTCCCGGTTACGGAGATCCAGCTGCTGCACATGTTCACGGCGACGTACATCCTGCTCGCGCTCGGGCTGTTCGCTGCCCGCCGCGAGGCGCTGGTCCAGCTCGTCCACGACACGCGCGGGATCATTGCGAGCGCCATCCACGGCGAGCCCGAAGAGAACCCCGTCTCGGGGGACTGATCGTCACGGCACGCAGTCAGCCGTGGCGGACGACTGATCGTCACGGCACGCAGTCAGCCGTGACGGACGACTGATCTCGCCGGCGCTGACCGGCCGACGATCGGCTGCCGTGACGGCTCACTGAAGCCGTAGGAACGGCCGCGGGGCGTACGTTTTTGATGCCGCCACGCCCATCGAGGCCATGGACGAACTGTCCCCGGAGCGGTTCTACGACTTCTCGATCGCGACCGGCGCCACCGTCTCCCCCGACGGGGAGCGGGTGGCGTTTCTGGTCAGCGAGTTCGACGCCGAGGAGGACGACCGCCACACGTCGCTGTTCGTCGCACCGACCGACGGCGCCGCCGAGCCGTACCGACTCACCCGCGCCTCCAGCGCCTCCTCGCCGCAGTGGTCGCCCGACGGCGAGCGCCTCGCGTTCGTCGCGGCCCGCGAAACGGACGCCGGCGTCGCCGTCGAGAACGGCGCCGAGGAAGACGCGGACGACGAGGCGGAGAACGGCGGCCCGGTCGGCGAGGGACCGAAGCCGCAGGTCTGGTCGTTCGACATGGCACGCGGCGGCGACGCCCGCCAGCTCACCGACCGCGACTACGGCGTCGCGGAGTTCGACTGGGCGCCCGACGGTGATCGCCTCGTGATCTCGGCCCGCGACCCCACGGAGGAGGACGAGGAGTACCTCCAGCAGCGCAACGACGACGGACCGATCGAGATCGACCGACTCCAGCACAAAGGCGACGGCGCAGGCTGGATGGACGAGGTGTCCAGCTACCTGTTCGTCGTCGACGCCGACAGCCGCGAGACGGTCCGGCTCGACAACGCGTACGACGACGAGGAGAAGGGGGATCGCCGGGGGCTCCAGCCCGCGTGGTCGCCCGACGGCGACCGGATCGCGTTCGTCGCCCAGCACGAGGAGGACCCCGACGACACCCACGTTCGGAACGTGTACACGATCCGCCCGGACGGCACGGGCTATCAGCAGCTGACCGACGCCGGGATGCGCGTCCAGCAGCCCCGCTGGTCGCCCGACGGGAGCCGGATCGCCTTCGGCGGCGGCGACCCGTACAACTGGTACAAGCCGACCGAGGCGTACGTACTCGATGTGGAGAGCGGCGATCTCCGGTCCGTCTCGGCCTCGCTCGACCGTACGATCGCGTTCGGCGGCAACCCCGACTGGCTCGACGACGACACGCTCGTCGGCCTGTTCGGCGACGAGGGGAACACCCGGATGGTCCGCCTCGACGCCGAGGGGGACGACCCCGATCGCGTGTTCGTCGCGCAGGGGCGCAGCCGCTCGGTCTCGGGGCTCTCGGTCTCCGCGGACGGCGACACGCTCGCGTTCCGGATGGCCGACCCGACCGAAGGCGCCGACATCTACGCGATGGATCGCGAGGGGCTGGACGCCGAGAAAGGGGCCGAAGCCGACGAAGCGGGGCTGGCACGCGTCAGCGAGGTCAACGCCGACCTCGTCGACGAGCATCACGACTGCGTCCGGCTCTCGTGGGAGAACTCCGACGGCGTCACGATCCACGGCCTCGCGTACCTCCCGCCGGAGTTCGACCCCGAGGACCCCGACCCCCATCCGGTCGTCTCCTCGGTTCACGGCGGGCCGATGTCGTACGACTCGCCGGCGTTCGGCTTCGACCAGCTGTTCTGGACGAGCAACGACTACATCGTTCTCCGAACCAACTACCGCGGCTCGACCTCCTACGGGCAGGAGTTCGCCGAGCGCCTGCGCGGAACTCGCGGCGACAAGGAGGTCGACGACGTGGTCACGGGCGTCGAACATCTCGTCGAGGAGGGGTGGGCCGACGAGGACCGCCTCTACCTCACCGGCTTCTCCTACGGCGGCGTCACCACGGCTGCGACGGTGACGAAGTCCGACACGTTCGCCGCCGCGGCCGCCGAACACGGCATCTACGACTTCTACGCCACGTTCGGCACCGACGACAACCACCTCTGGCACGAGGACGAGTTCGGCCTCCCCTGGGAGAACGTCGAGACCTACCGCGAGATTTCCTCGATCACCGACGTGGGCGGCATCGACACGCCGCTTTTGGTCACCGCCGGCGAGAACGACTGGCGCTGCCCGCCGACACAAGCCGAACAGCTGTTCGTCTCGGTCCGCAAGCAGGGCGTCGACTCCCGGCTGGTGATCTACCCGGACGAGCACCACAACATCGGCGATCCCGACCGCGCGATCCACCGGCTCGAAGAGCTGGAGAGCTGGTTCGCCGAGCACTGAGCCGCCCCGACTGTCGATCTCCGGAAGCCGATCGGAACCGGCCTTTTCTCCGTTCAGTCGGTCGATGACGCCCCGTTACGAACCGAACGGAACCACCCGAAGAGGGTTAATTACGACACCGAACCGAGAGGACGTATGGCGATCCACCGACCGACGGGTGCACACCGGAGTCGAGAGCACGGGCAGGGGTCGAGCCGAAAACGACGCCGCGACGCGCGACGAGGTCGGCGACTGTACGTCCGCCGTGGCGCGGCGCCGGCGCGGCGACGCCGGAACCGGTCGCCGATCGTCGTCGCTCGGGACGCCAGATCGACGCGGGAGCGCCCTCTGCCCGTGCGACGGGGCGAGCAGACACGAGAGGGGCGCCTCCCCCCGGTGTTCCGAGCGCTCGCGGGGCTGTTCGGGAGCGACCCACCGCATGGGGTGGATCGGCTGCTCGGCACGTCCGGGTACGGTTCGACCAGCGCGGTCACGACGGGCGCGCTGCTCTGGATCGTGCTCTCCGCGGGCTGGACCGCCGGCATCGTCGACGCCGAGGCGGCGATCTGGCTCTCCGTGGGCGCCGTCGTCGCCGCACTCCACGCGCTGGGGCTGGACCGTGGAGGCAGTGTTCGGCGGGAGAATCGGACCGAGCATCGGTGCCGACGCGACCCGGCTCGCCCCCGCGAAGCGGCGACTCAGCCGTCCCGCGACGCGAGCCGGTAGCGCTTCCCGCGGGCGCCGCGCTCGGTCTCGATCAGGTTGTAGTGTTCCAGCTTCGGCAGGTGGCTCTTCCGCAGCGCGCGGAGCGTGATGGGGTCGGCGTGGGCCCGCTCGTACCGCTCGTACAGCTCCTTCTGGATCAGCGGACCGTCCTCCTCGATACACTCGTACAGCACGCGCTGGTGGTCGTTGAGCTTCGAGATCGTCTTCTGGCGGACCTCGGCCTCGGCGTCGTAGACGGCGTCGGCGACGAGCCGCGGCGGGATCGTCGACAGCCCCTCCCGCTCGCTCTTGCGGGCGGCCACGCGGAGCGCGGTGATCGCCTGCCGGGCGTCACCGTCGACGCGTTCGGCGATGCGTTGCAGCGTCTCGCGCTCGACGGCGCCGGCTTCCAGCCCCTGTGCGGCCCGGCGGTCGAGAATCTCCGTGACCGTCTCGACGGTGTAGCGGTCGAACTGCACGCGGTAGCCCACGGAGACGCGGGAGTGGACGCGCTCGTCGAGCCGCGCGAGCAGGTCCACCTCGCGGTTCGCGATGCAGATCCACGCGAGCCCGGGCACCGAGTGGAGGTCGTACAGCGTGTCGGGCTCCTGAAGCTGGTCGACCTCGTCCAACACGACGACGCTCGGCCCGTCGAGCCCGGTCTGAACTGCGTCGATCAGGTCACGAGTCGCCGCGTTCTTCGGGACCGCGACGTCGACGAGTTCGTTCGCCGCGCGTTCGAGCACGCTGCGCCGCGTGTAGTTCGTCCAGCAGTTGACGTAGGCGGTCGGCACGTCGAGCACCTCGCGACGGAGCTCTCGAACGGCGGCGCGGGCGACGGTGGTCTTGCCCGCGCCGCTGGGGCCGAACAGGAAGCAGTTCTCGGCGCGTGCGCCGTGCTCGACGGGCGCGAGCGCGTCGGTCACCTCGTTCATCTGGCTGTTGCGCCCGACGATCTCCCTGGGCAGGTGCTCGTCCTCGAAGACCGTCCCGTCTCGCAGCATCTACCGAACCGGTGGGCCGACGACGGCATAAGTGACCCCCCGGACGTTCCGATCGGTTCCGTTCGGAACCCCGCCAATCGGTATCGCCGTATACGGTTTGTACGTTCGAACGGGGCCACGACGACCGACCTACTCCCGCAGCGCGTCCGCAAGGTCGCGCCCGACGCGCGAGGCGACCGTCTCGGCGGCGTCGATCTCCATCGTCGCGAAGCCGTGGACCTGCGCGAGGTAGTTCTCGTAGCGCACGTCCACGCCGTCGGCCAGCAGCTGCTCGGCGTACCCCTTGCCGGCGTCCCGGAGCGGGTCGAACCCTGCGGTGACTACCGTCGCGGGTGGGACCCCCGAAAGGTCGTCGGCCCGTGCGGGGTCGGCGTAGGGGTTGCGTCGGTGGACATCGCTGCCGTAGTAACACGCCTCGAAGAACCGTAGGTCCGCCTCGTTCAGCACGATCCCGGCGTTCTGTCGGACCGACTCCTGTTCCTCTTCGGCGCCGGTCGCCGGGTAGATGAGCGCCTGATGGGTCAGGGCTGGCCCGTCGCGTTCGGCGGCCATCAGCGCGACGATGGCCGCGAGCGTCCCGCCCGCGCTGTCGCCCGCGACCGCGAGGCCCTCCGCGCCGCCGAGGGAGCCGAGGTTCGACGCCGCCCACTCCGTCGCCGCGTACGCGTCCTCGACGGCCGCGGGGAACGGGTGTTCCGGTGCGAGTCGGTAGGCGACCGAGAGCACTGCACAGCCGCTCTCACGGGTCAGTCGCCGGCAGAGGACGTCGTGGGTCTCCAGCCCGCCGAAGACGTACCCCCCGCCGTGGAAGAACACGACCGTCGGCACGTCGCCTTCGCCCTTCGGTCGGTAGCGCCGCGCGCGGAGCGCCCCGTCGGGCCCGGGGATCGTGAGGTCCGTGACGGAACCGACTGTCGGGGGGTTCCGGTTCCCGTACTTCGCCGCCAGTCGGGCGACGGGGCGGAGCAGTTTCAGCCCGAGCCGGCTGTGTGGAAGCGAGAACGGCCGGCTGTCGAGTGCGGCCTTCGCCTGCGGGTCGATCTCGTCTGCCTGCACGCGCCGACGTTGGCTCGGCGGCGGGATATAGCCACCGAGCGGAAAATTCACACCGCTCCAGCGTGGAGGGGCAGATATGGCCCAGATCGAAGTCGACCTGCCCGACCGTATCACCGGCGAACTCGACCGACTCGTCGAATCCGGCGAGTTCCTGAACCGCGAGCGCGCGGTCGAGGACCTGCTCCAGCGCGGCGTCTCCGCCTACGACATCGAGGAGGAGCCCACCGAGGAGCTGGACAGCGACCTGTTTACCCAGACTGTCGAGGACCAGCAGGACCCCGCGATGCAGGAGGGGAGCAACGACGACGAGCCGACGTTCTGAGCGCGCCCGTCGTCCCAGCTTTTTCGACGCGTCGTTCCGCGAGTGTCGGCGCCGCCGTCGCTACCGAGCAGTGACTACCGGGCGTAGAAGCGAGTAAGGAGGACGGACGCCCGATGTGGGGCGGGCGAACGTGAGTATCACGCCGGACCGTTGGGATGTGGGGTGGGGGGATGCCGGAATGCGTCGGCGGAACGGTCCAGTGTCTTCCTTACTGCATTGAGACTATTGGACTGCTCCATTATTTACCTGTCGGCTATACTGACCGAACTGGAAGTTCAGAGGGGTTAACAGGCCGCCAGTTAGTCGGTGCACCCGTCGGACCCCGTTCGCCGTCGTCCGTTCGGGTCGGGCATCGAGCACGGTCTCGACCGTCTGCCGACGTATCTGGTCCCGTCCCTCGGCGGGACCGATGGCTTCCCAATTTTCGGGTGAAGTACGTATCTCCGTAAACGTCTGACCCCGGTAGCAGCGGTCAGCGTTACTCGCTTACAGTGCCCTCGAACGGCCTCCAGCACAGCGGCTGCTCGGCCATGGACGCGGTACGAGGCCCCTCGCCGCGCATCAATCGCAAAAGAGAGTGCGGGAAGAAGAAAACATATTTTTGCAATAGCTATTTTGTCACCCTTCACACGAAGTTATACATTTCTTACCACCAAGACCATGCCTGAGTTGGACAACCTTAATACACGCAAGCCGCACTATTCTGTTGATGGCTAAGACAAACCAGGAGTGGTGGCCGGAGATGTTGAACGTCGACATCCTCGACGACAACGCGGCCGATTTCAGCCCGTACGACGAGGAGTTCGACTACGCGGAGGAGTTCCAGAAGCTCGACCTGGAGGAGGTCAAAAACGACATCCGACAGGTGATGATGGACTCCAAGGACTGGTGGCCCGCCGACTACGGCACCTACGGGCCGCTGTTCATCCGGATGGCCTGGCACAGCGCCGGGACCTACCGGACCGCCGACGGGCGCGCCGGCGCCGCCGGCGGCCTGCAGCGGCTCCCGCCGGAGAGTAGCTGGCCCGACAACATCAACCTCGACAAGGCACGCCGCCTGCTCCAGCCGGTCAAGCTGAAGTACGGCCGGAAGCTCTCGTGGGGCGACCTGATCATTCTGGCCGGGAACGTCGCCCTGGAAACGATGGGGTTCGAGACGTTCGGCTTCGCGGGCGGCCGCGACGACGAGTTCAAGTCCAACGAGGCGACCGTCTGGGGCCCCGAGGAGGAGTGGGAGCAGACCTCCCCCGAGCGCTTCGAGGACGGCGAAGTTGGCAACCTCAAGGACCCGCTCGCGAACACCGTGATGGGCCTCATCTACGTCAACCCCGAGGGCCCCTACGGCGAGCCCGACGTCGAGGGCTCCGCGGCGAACATCCGTGAGGAGTTCAGCCGGATGGCGATGAACGACGAGGAGACGGTGGCGCTCATCGCCGGCGGTCACACGTTCGGGAAGGTCCACGGCGCCGACGACCCCGACGAGCACATGGGCCCCGAGCCGGAAGCGGCACCGATCGACGAGCAGGGGCTCGGTTGGGACTACGACCTCGACGAGGTCCCCGGGATGATCACCAGCGGGATCGAGGGGCCCTGGACCGACGCGCCGACGCAGTGGGACACGACGTACGTCGACAACCTCCTCGACAACGAGTGGACCTCGGTCAAGGGTCCCGGCGGCGCGTGGCAGTGGACGCCGGTTGACGCCGACAGCGTCGACGACGCCCCGGGTGCCCAGAACCCGGAGGAGAGCGAGGAGCCGATGATGCTGACGACCGACGTGGCGCTGAAGCACGACGACGACTACCGCGAGGTGCTGGAGCGCTTCCAGGAGAACCCCGACGAGTTCCAGGAGGCGTTCGCGAAGGCGTGGTACAAGCTCATCCACCGCGACATGGGCCCGCCCGAGCGCCTCCTCGGGCCGGAAGTCCCCGACGAGACGTTCGTCTGGCAGGATCCGATCCCGGACGCCGACTACGAGTTCGTCGGCGACGAGGAGGTCGCCGAGCTGAAAGAGGAGATCCTCGCGACGGACCTGACCGTTCCTCAGCTCGCGAAGACCGCGTGGGCCTCGGCGTCGACGTACCGCGACAGCGACAAGCGCGGCGGCGCCAACGGCGGCCGCATCCGCCTCGAACCCCAGCGAAGCTGGGAGGTCAACGAGCCCGAGGAGCTGGAGACGGTGCTGGAGACGCTCGAAGGCGTGCAGGCGGCGTTCAACGACTCGCGTGACGACGACGTGCGCGTCTCGCTCGCGGACCTGATCGTCCTCGGCGGCAACGCGGCCGTCGAGCAGGCCGCCGCCGACGCCGGCTACGACGTGACGGTGCCGTTCGAGCCCGGTCGCACCGACGCGACCGCAGAGCAGACCGACGAGGAGTCGTTCGAGCACCTCGAACCGAAGGTCGACGGCTTCCGGAACTACCTCGGGAGCGGCGACTTCGACGACATGTACAACTCCCCCGAGGAGCGCATGGTCGACAAGGCCGAGCTGCTGAACCTCACGGTGCCCGAGATGACGGCACTGGTCGGCGGGATGCGTTCGCTGGGCGCGACCTACGGCGACAGCGACCGCGGCGTGTTCACCGACGAGCCCGGCACGCTGACCAACGACTTCTTCGAGGTGCTGCTCGACATGGAGTACGAGTGGGTCTCCGTCGACGAGGACGACGAGGTCTTCGAGGTCCGCGACCGCGAGACCGGCGAGGCCGAGTACGAGGCGACCCGCCTCGACCTCATCTTCGGCTCGAACGCCCGACTCCGGGCAACCGCGGACGTCTACGGCGCCGACGACGGCGAGGAGCAGCTCGTCGAGGACTTCGTCGACGCGTGGACGAAGGTGATGCGGAACGACCGCTTCGACCTCGAGTAACGAACTCCCGCCACGCTGCGGTTTTTCTCTTTCGAACGCCCCAGTAGCCCGGTGAGTCGCTACACCCGACGGCCCGCCAACCGGACCGCGCCGGCGCCGACCAGCGCCGCCACGCCAGCGACCAGAAACGCCGGCTCGTAGGTGCCCAGCCGGTCGTACGCGACCCCCGCCGCCGGCGGCGCGACCAGTCCGGCGACGCCGAAGGCCGTCGAGGCCAGCCCGAACACGGCGTTGATCTGCTCGTGGCCGAACAGTTCGGCGATCAACGGCGACAGCAGCGCGCCGTTGCCGCCGTAGGCCAGCCCGAACGCGACCGCGAACGCGGCGATCCCGACCGTCGACGACGCGAACGCCAGCCAGAGCGTCGCCAGCCCCATCACCGCGGAGCAGGCGACGAACACCCGTAATCGCCCCGCCGTGTCGGCGACGTGGCCGATCGCGACGCGTCCGAGCGCGCTCGTGAGGCCGACGACAGCCAGCGCCCACGGCCCGACCGCAGCCGGGAGGCCCATCCCCGCCGCGTAGAGCACGAGATGTGCGAGGACGGCGTACAGCGAGCCGTAGATCAGCACCCAGCCCCCAGCGAGCAGTCCGAATGCCGGCGTCCGTGCGATCGAGCGCACGGCCGCGAACTGCTCGCGCAGGGGGTCCCGGTTCGGCGTCGGCGGCGCGCCGACGAACTCCCCGGACGGCGGATCGACGCCCGCCGAGCTGGGATCGTCACGGACGAGCAGCGTCGCGAGCAGCAGGAGGCCGCCCGCGACCGCCGCCAGCACGAGCAACACGGTCCGCCACCCGAGTTCGGCGATCAGCGACGCCGCGGAGGGGACGACGACGAACATCCCGACACCCAGTCCGGCCGACGCGAGCCCGCCCGCGAGCCCGAGCCGACGGTCGAACCACCGCGTCACGGTGCCGTAAGCGACGACGTAGACGATGCTCAGCCCGACGCCCGTCACGACGCCGTAAGTCAGGATCAGCGTCGGGAGGCTCCCCGCCCGACTGGCCGCTACCAGCCCGCCGGCGGTCAGGAGCGCGCCGACGGCCAGCATCCGACGGGTGCCGTAGCGGTCGATCAGCACGCCGAGCCCACCCGCACCGAGGTAGATCGCGACCGTCTGGACGCCGAACGCGAGCGAGGCCGGCCCGCGCGCGCCGCCGAAGGCGTGGACGATCCGTTCGAGGAACACCCCGAAGGAGTAGCTCAGGCCGAAGACGACGAACGTCCCCAGAAACGAGGCCGCGACGACGGCCCAGCCGTAGTAGGGGCGGCGTGACGACGGAGGGCTCGGGAACACGAGGGGGCGTTCAGTACGGCACCGCGTACAGCACGATCGTGAGGAACGGGATCAGCGCCAGCAGCATCGCGATCGCGTAGCCGAACATCTCACGGGCTTTCACGCCGGTGATCGCCAGCAGCGGCAGCGCCCAGAACGGGTTCAGGAGGTTCGTGTGGGCGTCGCCGACTGCGTACGCGATCGTCGCCTGCCCGTAGGGGACGCCGAGATCCTGTGCGGCCTGCAGCACCGAGGGGCCGACGACCAGCCACTCGCCGCCGCCGGAGGGGACGAACAGGTTCGCGATCGCACCCGTGACCCACGCGATCACGGGGTAGGTGGCGGTGGTCGAGACGCTGAGCAGCGCCTCAGCGAGCAGCGTCGCCAGCCCCGCACCGCTCATGATGCCCTGGATGCCGGCGAAGAAGGGGAACAGGAGGATGATCCCGGCCGCGGCGCCGGCGGCGTCGTTGAACCGCTCGCGGTAGTACGCCGGCCGCTGGTAGATCAGGATGCCGGCCATCAGGAAGCCGAAGTTGACGGCGTTGAGCGTGAACGCGCCGAGCCCGCTCTGCACGAACTGGTAAACCAGGATGAGCACGCCCGACAGCGCGATCAGGCCGCCAAGTATCCGGCTGTTGTTGAGTCGCTCCGAAGGGAGGTCGCCGTCGGTCCCGGCCGGCTCGTCGACGGCTTCGGCGGCCGCGGAGGCGGCCTCCTCGTCGGCGGCGGCGCCCCCGGTCGCGTCGAACAGCTCCTCCTCGTCGACGTACTCGGTGATTCCCTTCGCGCGCTCACCCGAGGGCGCCAACACGTACAGCACCAGCGTCGCGAACACGATCGACAACAGCGTCAGCGAGATCGCGTACGGGTGGAAGATCGTCTCCGCGGCCGGCACCGTGGATTCGAGGAAGCCGAACCCGGTCCCCTCGCCGATGTTGGCGGCGTCGGTCAGCTGCAACGGCGCCGAGGCGGAGAGCCCCCAGTGCCACGTCAGCCCCAGCCCCATGTACCCCCCGACCGCGAGCAGGGGGTAGTGGGCATCGATCCCCTCCTCGTGGGCGGCTTTCCCCATCTCGCGGGCGAAGATCGCGCCCATGATGAGGCTGAACCCCCAGTGGATCCACGCCAGCGACATCGAGACGAGGCCGACGAACGCCGCGGCCTGCGCCCCGGTCGCCGGTACCCGCGCGAGCCGCTGGAGTAAGTTGTTGACCCGTGGGTGGTAGGCGATCACGAAGCCGGTCATCAGGATCAGCACCATCTGCATCGAGAAGCCGAGGAACGCCCAGAACCCGTCGTACCAGTACTGGAGCAGGTCCCCGGGGCCCGAGCCGGTCGCCAATCCGGCGACGAACACGATGTACGTGAGCAAGATAGCGAACACGAACGGGCTCGGCATCCACCGCTCGACGATCTCGGACATCCGGAACCCGATGCGCTCGATCGTACTGCCGTTACTGTCGCTTGAAGACATACAGCGATCCCGGTTGGCTGGCGGGTATAAATAGTTCCGGGATCAGGTGACTCTCGTCTCCGTGTCGGTCGGCTACTCCGCGGGCGTCGTCGTCGCCTGCGGCAGCCGGCGCTGCAGGAAGTCGTCCAGCGTGCGCAGCATCCGGATCTTCTGGTCGATGTCCGAGGAGGCGTGGCCCTCCTCGCCGAGTTCCACGTACTCGTAGTCGGCGTCTTCCCCCTCTTCGAAGCCGGTGTCCTCCAGCGCGTCTCGGAAGATTCGGGCCTGCGAGACGGGGACGCGGCGGTCGTTGACGCCGTGGACCATCAGCAGCGGCGCCGCGAGGTTCTCGACGTGGGTGACCGGCGAGCGCTCCCGGTAGAGCTCGGGGTTCTCCTCGGGCGTGCCGAGGTACTTCTCCATGAGCTCGGTCCGGAAGTGTGGCATCGTGTTCTCGAACATGTCCTCCAGATCGGTCACGCCGATCCACGCGATCCCCGCAGCGTACAGTTCGGGGTACTGGACCATCTGCCAGTACGCCGAGTAGCCGCCGTAGGAGCCGCCGAACACGACGACGCGGTCCTCATCGACCCAGTCCTCGGCGGTGACCTGTCGGACCGCCTCGGCGATGTCCGCCTGCTCGCCGCCGCCCCAGTCGTCGTAGAGGCGCTCGACGAACTCCCGACCCCGACCGGTCGAGCCGCGGTAGTTCACCTTCAGCACCGAGTACCCCCGCGAGAGTAGGAACTGGGTGTACATATCGAACGTCTTGTAGTCCGCCGCGCGCGGGCCGCCGTGGGGGTTGACCACCAGCGGCGACGGCCGCTCGCCGGAGTCGTACAGCAGCGCACCGATCTCGAGGCCGTCGTGGCTCTCGAACGTGAAGTACTCCGCCGGGACGAAGCGGTCAGGGTCGAACTCGCCGTAGTCGGCGGCCAGCAGCGTCTCCGTCTCGCTCGTCCCGAGATTGTGGGCCAGCAGGTCGGATCGGCTGTCGGAAGTGGTGTGATTCACGAGGACGCGATCGCCGTCGAGGATCGGGGCACGGGCGCCGGAGAACGCGGCGACGCCCTCGGGCACGTCGAGCTCGCGCGCCTCGCCGGTCTCGATGTCGTACACCAGCGGGACGACCGCGGCGTCGCGGGTCCGCAGCGCGAGGAACCGCTCGCCGTCGGGGAGGAACGCGACTGGGCTCTCCTCGGCGGTCAGATCGCCGAACCACGCCACTTCGTCGCTCGCGAGGTCGTAGACGCCACAGCGAGTGAAGTTCTCGGTGTTGTCCGAGACCAGCAGGCGCTCGCCGTCGGGGCTCCAGTCGGCGAAGCCGGCCTCGGCGCCGTCCTCGCCGATGTGGAGGTTCCGTGGGCCGGAGCCGTCGGCAGCGGCGACGTAGACGTCCTGATTGTTGTAGTCGTCGGACTCGTTGGTCGAGTACGCCAGCCGGTCGACGCCGGGCGAGAAGCCGCCGCTGCCGGCCGCGCGGTCGTAGTCGGTCAGCTTCGACACGTCGCCGGCGGGGAGGTCGTACGCGAAGAGGTTCATCTGGCCGTCGCGGTTCGAGCCCAGCAGAAGCGTCTCGCCGTCGTCGGCCACGTCGACCAGCGCGGTCTGCCCGTCGAGGTCGGTGAGCTGTTCCACCTCGCCCTCGCGCTCGCCGCGGACGCCGATCCGGTAGACGTCGTTCTGCTCGTTGCCGCCCTCGTCGTCGTGGAAGTACACCCAGTCGCCGTCGGCGCTCCAGTCGACGTGCCAGCGGGCGTTTCGCGGCACCTCGCCGTCGCTGATCTGCCGGCGCTCGCCGGTCTCCACGTCGATGACGTGGAGCTCGTTCCGGCCGGTGACGTCGTAGTAGAGGGCGACGCGGTCGCCGTCGGGGGAGGCAACGGCGTGCTGGAAGCTTGGAAGGCTCGCGAGGCGTTCGAGGAAGTCGTCTGCCATAGTTTCACTCACCCACTCCGGGGGTAAAGTGTTGACTGAACAGTCAGTATAGGCCGCCTTTCAGCGGTGCTGGTCCCAGAAGCGTTCGACCCCGAACGCCAGCATGTCCGACGAGACGGGCTGGAACTCCTCGCGCTCGCGTTCGGGCAGGTACTGCCGGACGGCGTTCCAAGACTCCCGCGCGTAGCGGGCGTCGACGAGCGCGCGGATGCCGACCTCCTCGGGCCCGCGGATCACGCGGCCGATGGCCTGCCGGGCTTTGCGGACCGCCGGGACAGTCAACGCAGTTTCGAAACCGTCCCCGAACTCGCGGTCGTATGCGGTCCGCACCGCCCGCGTCCGTGGCGAGGCCGTGTTGATTATCGGCACGCCGCAGACGACCGCTGCGGCGAGCCGGTCGCCCTGATAGTCGACGCCCTCGGTCAGCGTCCCGCGAATGCTCGTCACGAGGGCTTTCGGCTCCCCGCTGAAGAACTCGGCTTTGAGCTCCTCGGTCACTTCGTCGGCCGAGGAGCTATCGAGCAGCACGGGCTTGTCGAGGCGGTCTTCGAGTTCGCCGGCCATCCACTCTGCCTCGCCGTAGCTGGGCATCCCCACGAGCACGTTCCCCGGTGAGCGTGCGACCGTGGCCGCGGCGTCGACGTGCATCCGTCGGCAGTCGTTCTCCTCGCCCGGCGCGCCGCGATTCCCGTACGTGAACTTCGGCGCGTCGACGGCGAACGACTCACGGTTCCCCTCGGGAAACCCCAGCCCGTAGCTCCGAGTGGTGACCGGGCGGCCCTCCGCTTCGAGGTGGTTCAACCCCGTCACCTCCCGGAACACGTCCAGCGGTTCGAGCGTCGCGCTCATGAGGACGCCGCCGCCGAACTCCGCGAGCCGGTCGCCGATCGCCCGACTGGGGACGCAGTTGTGCAGGGAGAGCCGCGCGTTGTACGCCCGGCGCCAGGAGTCCGGCCGCTCGCTCTCGTCCCACGTCCGTGAGAGCTCGATCTCCCGGAAGAACGACTCGTGGTCCTCGCGGTACCACGCGTTCAGCACCCGCCCGACCGTCGTGACAGCCCGCGAGGCGTCCTCGTCTTCGACCTCGTTCAGGATGCGGGCGACGACGGCACCGACGACTTCCGCCCGCGACCAGACCGCTTCGCCGAACCCCTCGCGCTCGGCCCACTCGGTGATCTCGTCGGGCTGGGGCGTCTCGGGGTCCCGAAGCGGCAGTTCGTGGTCGTTCAGTTCGGTCAACTCCGCACGCCAACCGGGGCGCTCACGGTCGAGATGGGTTTTCACCCGCCGGTCGAGCTCCTCGCGGAGCGATTCGCAGAAATTCCGCAGTTTTCGGAGTTCGTTCAGTTTCACGTCGCTCTCCTGCAGTTCACCGCGGACGAGGTCGGCGTCGTCGTTGCCGGTGGAAGGAGTGCTGTCGTCGTCGCCCTCGCCGGCTCCCCCTGCCGGCGAGTCTGTGAACTCCACGGCTTGGAGGATCCGCGTCAACTCCGACACCGCGTCGCGCAGGGTCCGATCGCCCACGCCGTCGCTCACTAGGTCCCGAACCCGCGGTTCGAGCATGTGCGCCTCGTCACAGACGACGAACGTCGAGTCGTCGACGAGCGCGCCAGTGAACTGTCCCGACGTGGTCGGATCGAACGCGTGGTAGTAGTTCCCGATCACGACCTCAACGTGGCCCAGCACCGCACCCATGATCGAGTGCGGGCAGGAGCCGTGGCCCGCCGCGAGCCCGACCAGTTCCTCGGTGTCGATCAGCCCCTTGTCGGTGAAGTCGAACGGGACCGCCTCAGCGGGGTCGCCGTCATCCGGGAGGTCGGCGAGATACTGTGCGTAGAACGGGCAGTACTCCGTGCTCCCCGTGCCGCTACCGTACTCCTCGGTCTCCGGGCGGTACGGCGTCGGCTCGCCCGCAGTTTCGAGGTAGTCGGCGCCGCCGCCACCCGAGTCGGCGATTCCCACCTGCTGGCTGCGGGCCTGACTCGCGAGCGCGTCGGCGGTCGTCGGCCCGCCGTCGGCGGTGAGGTTCCGCGTGCGCTCTCGTAGCCCCTCACAGCGGTCGTACACGTTCTGGTCGTCGACGTCGCCGCGGTTCTCGCGGGCGTACGGGCAGACGTCCGCCTTCCCGACGAGCGTCAGCCCCGAGACGGGGTCGTACGCCTCGGGGAGGTTCTCGTTGATCGTCCGGAGGTCCGCCTCGAACTGGCGCAGCTGCTGCTTGACGCTCGTGAGGACCAGCACGCGCTCGAAGTCGGAGTCCGGATCCCGCACTCGGTCCAGCCCCGCAGAGAGCGCGAGCATCGTCTTTCCCGTCCCGCAGGCGCCCTCCAGCGCGAGGAAGCCGCCGTCGTCCGCGGTATCGACGGCCGCCTCGACCCCGTCCCGCTGCTCGGGGTACGGTTCCGGGTGGCCGAACAGGTCGCGCCAACTCACTACCGGAGACTGGGCGGCGGCCAGTTTAGGCATGTCGAACGTGGCTGCGTCTTCGCCCTTGAACGCTCGGCCGACCACTCAAGTACGATGACGGGGCCACCCCCCCCGTGATCTGAGAACGGCCGGGTGGGAGACGAGGCGGGAGCGCGAGGGATCCCACCCCGATGCAGTCTCGCCTGTCAGCCAACCCCCAATCCAGTCGCAGGTGGAGACGGCGAGCAGCATCGCTGGGTGTCCGTGAGTGGGTAACGTTTACTACAGCTCACGTGAACGTACCGTCCGAATGCTATCTCCTTCGGCTCACACGAAACTATCGTCCGGGCAACACCGCGGCGTCCCCGCCGCTGGAGGTCGGTCAGGGTGACCGACGACGAGTCCGGCCAGTCCGAACCACCGTCGTACACGCGGATCGACAGTTTCCGTGCGGGCTCCGTGCAGGCAGCAGCCGGCGGGGAAGCCGGTCTCGTCGTCGCCGACGACGAGGGGAGTGTCGTGCTGATCGGCGCCGGTACGCGCCAGACGCTCGCCGACGATGCGGCCGGAGCCGACGTCGCGATCGCCGACCACGCCTACCTCCTCACCGACGACGGGCTGGAAGCGTTCGACGCGGATGGGGGGAGCGTGTGGACCGTCGACATCGACGGCGAACGGATGGAGGCCGATCCGGTCGCGGGCGACGTGTACGTCGCGACGGGCGCGGGGACGTTCATTCGGTTCGACGCCGAGAGCGGTGCGGAGCTGGGACGATTCGACCAGTCTCGCCCCGATCTAGCCGAAACGCCGGCGATCGCGGCCGCCGACGGCCAGGTCGCGGTCGCACTCTGGACGTTCTTGACCGTCTTCTCCGCGGCGGGCGAGGAACTCGCGTCCATCACGCTCGACGGCGCGGCAGTCGACGTCGGCTTCCTGAACGGCACCGTCGTCGTCTCGCTGAAGGACGGCCAGTTGATCGCCTACGACGAAGGAGCCAAACGGTGGGAGAGCGATCGCGGGTTCACGTGGCTGGCCGACAGCGCGGAGACGACGCTGCTGGGGTACGCCGGGAACCAGGCCTGTCTCGTCGACGGAGACGGCGGCGTTACCGAACTGCGTGACGTTCGCGGCGAGCCGATCGCCGCCACGTCGGACACGTCGCTGCTGGCGACCCACCATAACGGCACGGTGACCGTCTACGGTGCGGTCGACGCCGGGGCCGAGAGTATCTCCGTCTCGATAGACGACGACGCCATTACGCCGTCCAACTCGGTCGTCGAAGTCGTATTCGAGAACGACAGCGGGGGGCCGGCCGAGACGACGGCGTCGGTCGACGTCGACGGCGCGACCCCGTCGACGCCGACGCTCTCGGCGACGATCCCGCCCGGCGGTCGCGTCACCGAGCGTGTGTCGTTGCGGGAGATCGACGAAGATCGGGAGTCGGTCACGATGACGGTCGCGACCGACGGGCAGGAGTCGACGGCGACGGTGCCGGTCGAGACCGAACAGCACGACATCGCCGTCGCGGTCGATCCTCTTGGTGTCGACCACGGCGAAGCGACCCTTGAGGTGACCGTCGCCAACGAGGGGAGCGTCCCCCTCACGGACGTGGTCGCGAGCGAGCGGGAGATCGGAACGGTTCGGCCTGGGGCGGAGCACACCTTCCGGATCGAGGGCGAACTCCCGACCTCGCCGGTCAGCGTCCGGACCGCAGAGCTCCCGCCGTCGACGTTCGGAACCGAACTCCCGCCGACGCCGACGGATATCGGCCTCGACGTCGACGAAAACGGGCTGCTCGTCGTCTCTCTCGAGAACGATACCCCCGCCCCGGTGCGCGACGAGCTCACCCTCGAGAACGCCCACACCGTCGACGGTGAGCTGTCGTTCGAGATCGAGATTCCCGAACGCGGCCAGTACCGGCTCTCGATCCCGGTGCTGGAGGCCGGGGAACGGTCCGTCGCCGTCGACACGGCCGCGGGTCGCGTCTCCAGACAGCTCTCGCTCGATCGGACGCCCGGGTTCGAGCAGTCCCGATCCGAGCCCCGAACTGTCTCGGCCGGCTCCAGTGCGGACCGGCTCGACGACCGCGAGCCGAGCGAGCAGGGGACGGCCTCCGTCGACCGGAGCTTCTCGACGGAGACACCCACCCGCGGCGAGCGGTTCGTTGAGCGACTCTCAGTCGGGAACGACGGCGAGGCAAGCGTCCAGTTCGAGCTCGTGGCCGACGACGGCGACTACCGGATCCCGGTCACCGTCGACGCCGGGAGCGAGGCCGTCGGCCGACGGGACCACGCGGCGTTCGGCGACGAGATCACGGTGCCAGCGGTCCGCCTCGAGAGCGACGACGGCGAGGCGTTCGCCCCGGCACGCTCACTGCCGGTCGAAGCAGGGGCGCTCGAACCGCGGCTCACGTGGGCCGCGACCGACGACGGCTGTAAACTCTGGTACGAGTTCACGAGCAACGACACACCGTGTGAGCTGTCGGCGGTGTCGTTCGAAGGCGGGCCGACCGTCCCGCTGGAGCTCGAACTCGGGGCGAACGAGACCAGAACCGGAACCGTTTCCATCGACTGGCAGCCCGACAGCGAGGTGGTCCGTGCAACCGTCGCGGGACGGGGCCGAGAGGTCGAGACGCTCGTTCCCAACGAGTCGCTGGTCGATCGAACGACCAGCCGACTCGACGATCTGGCCGTCGACGCCGACGCCGAGTGGGGGAACGCCGACCAGCCCAACTCGAACGTCTACCTCCGGTTCGAGAACGAGGGCGACGAGCCGATCCGGGACCTGCGGTTCGAAGCGGGTGGCCCGGATCTCGACGAGTGGACGGTGCCGAAAAACGTCGACGAGATCGCGCCGGGCGACGGCCCGACCGAGTATCCGATCCACCTCGTTTCGGTGGGCCCGAACACCGCGGGCGAAGTCGACGTCGAGGTGACGGCCGAGGGCGGCGCCGAACGGGTGTTCACCGTGCGTGTTTCGGCCGACGAGAACGCCGAGGTGCCGCCCGACGCGATCAGCGTTCAGGACAGCAGTCCGTCGTCGGTCCGGTTCCCCGACAGCGTCTCCGGGCCGTACCGCTAACCGCCGTCGAGCAGGAAGTCGCCCGAGGCGGAGGCGGTCACGTCCCGGTAGTAGGCGTAGAGGTTGAGCCCCGTCCTGCCCAGCAGCGCGAGGACCCCGAGCCCGTACACGCCGGTCGCGCCGTAGAGGCCGTACTGGCTCACCTGGAGCCGTTGGCCGATCGTGTTCGCCCGCTGTTGGGTCGCATCGCGCTCCTCGGTCGCCCCGGCACGTTCATACAGGTCGACCGCAGTGTCGTACCGGGTCGTGATCAGACTCGTCGTCGTCCCGACCTCGTCGAGTCGTGCCGGGTTCAGCACGAGCGGGTAGTCGACCAACACGATCGTCGCGTTGGCGGCGTACCCCTCGTACGCTTCGTCCCCGGCCGTCCGGTTCGCCGCCGCGGACTCGACGGTTCGGAGATACTCCTCGGAGGCGCGCTGGTAGGCTTCCTCCCTCGCCGCCGCGCTCTCCTGATCGCCGGTGTACTCGCTCAGGCGCATCAACGCGCGGTACGCCTGTGCGTTCCGGTAGATCGAGCTGTTCTCCTCCAGCATCTCCCGGTAGTGGGTCTGTTGGATCGACGCCGTCTCGTCGAACGCGGTCTCGGCCGCGGTAACCGACTCGCTGCCGGTGTTCCGGAGCTCGTCCTGCCCGATCCCGCCGACGTACTGTCGCATCTGGTCGCGGGCGGCCGCGGCGCGAGCCAGCGAGCGCTGTGCGGCCGAGTAGTTCCCGCTGTCCTGTGCGGCGCGTGCCTGTTCGAGCGAGTCGACGAACAGCAGCGTCGCCCGCCCGGCCGCGAGCGCACGCGAGAGCACGGAGTTCGAGAGGTCGCTGTCGCCACGCAGCCGCTCTTCGAGATCGAGCAGCATCGTGTTCATCGGCCCGGTGGTCGCCGCTTGCCAGTCGCCGCCGCCGGCCCGCTCCTCCAGCGGGTTCGTGATCTGGTCGAAGCTGTACGGTCTCGCACGCGCCGTCACGGTGATGTTCCGGGCCTCGACGTTCTCACCGGCGATCCGGAACGTCCACCGGTACTGCTCGTACAGTTCGGCCTCCGTGTCGAACTGAACGGCGACGATGAACGGGGAGGAGTCGCCGGACTCGATCCGGCTTGGGGGGCGCTCGACGACCGTCAGCCAGCGGTCGGGCCCTGACACTTTCGTGATCTCCAGCCCCTCGATCGCCTCGTAGCCGAGCCGCTCCTGGATGTCGATCGTCCGCGTCTGGTTCGCGGTGATCGTGAGCTCCCCGTAGGAGACCTCCGTCTGGGCCGCGAGCTCCGGCTCCTGTGTGATCGTCACGGTCTCGACGACCGTCATGGTTCCCGCGGACTCGGTGTCGACGGTGACCGCGACGTCGTACGTCCCCTCGGGCGTGTCCGGATCGGCGGAGATATCGAGGACCGCCTCGCCGGTCGAGAGCCCCGCGACTGTCGCCGGCGCCTCGTCGACTGACGCCGAGATGTACTCCTCGCCAGAGCGCATCGACGCCGAGGTGCTGACGACGTTCATCTCCAGGTCGCCGGAGTTCCTGATGTCGACCGCGGTCGTCGTGTCGAACGACGTCACCGACGACCGCGGCTCGTCGAACTCCAGTTGGGTCTCCGCGAAGCTGACGTCCTCGAGGATCGCCGGGTAGATCGACCGCGCGGAGACCGTGACGACGGTGCTCGGCGCGTCCTGATCGTCGGGCGTGAGTTCGACGTCCCAGCTGAGATCCTCGTGCTGTCCGACGTTCTCGTCGACCGACACCGACGCGGTCGCCGTGGCGCTCCCGCCGGGCCCCGTCGAGAGATACCGCGTTCCACTGATCGAGAGGCTGGCCGACTGCTCGCTCCCGATCGTCGTGACCGAGAGCCCGTCGATACCCTCGTAGCCGCCGGCCTCCTCGATCGTGAACTCGACCTCGCGGTCGGTGCCGTTGAGCACGTCGCCGACCTCGATCTCCGAGCCCGAGACGGACGCGATCGGCGGCCGCCTGACTTCGATCGGGACGGAGACGTCGAGGGTGTTGCCGAGGTTGTCGGTCAGCGTCATCTGGAAGCTGTACTGGCCGGGCTCGATCGAGTCGCCGCCGGTCACCGTCACGTCGACTGCGCCGGACGATCCGCCGTCGATCGTCCCGGGGAGGTCGGCCTCCGCCGACAGTCCGCTCGGGAGCCCCGAGAACGACACCTCAGACAGCACCATCGCCCCTTGGCCGTCGTTCGGGACCTGAACGTCGAAGGAGGTCGACTCGCTCTGTGCGTCCGGATCCTGGTAGACGAGCTCTTGGGTCGCCGGATCGACGAAACCGAACTCGGGGTAGAGCTTGTCGACGGAGACTTCGAGCGGTTCGGACGCGACCGTCCCGCCGCTCTGGGTCTGGACGGTGGCGGTCCCGCCGTAGCTCCCCTGGTCGACCGATCCCATCACGCTGACGTCGTACGTCACTTCGTAGGTGCCGCCGGCGACCACGTCCCAGCTCGTCGCCATCCCCGAGCCGGAGCCGTCAGTCCGCTCCCAGGAGGCGAACTCGAACGTGACGTCCCCGTTAGCCCGGGTGATCTGTTCGGTCGCGTCGACGGTCGCGTTCGCGTCGGCGGTGAACGTAAAGGAGAGCTGGTCGGTCTCGCTCTCGTCGGGCAGCGCCGCGTCGACCTCGACTGACGTGAACGCGCCTGCTGCCGGCGCAGCCGCGCCCACGACGAGCACGAGACAAGCGAGGAGGGTGAGGCTGCGAACCCCGGTCGATCGCTTCATGACTCACCCACCTCGACGGAGGCCGCCGGGACGATTCGCCCCACCTGTGCGTACTCCAGATCCTCGCTCCAAGTGGCGATTCTGGCCGCGATCGGTGCGACGACGAGGACGATCACGAGCGCGTAGCCGAACAGCAGCACGGTGGACGCGATCACCAGCGACAGCATCGCCTGGTTCGTCCACTCCGAGAGCCCGGCGACGCGCTCGGCGCCCTCCGAGATCGAGTGTCTGTCGACGATCTGGGTCGCGGTGTCGCTCGCCGCGTTCGCCTCACGCGCCTGTCGGTACTGACCGAACACGGCCGGCCCGAGCCCGGTCATCGCGGCGACCGGACTGGCACACGAGTCACCACAGTCCGATCTGAACGAGCTCGCCAGCGACACCGCGGTTTCGAGCTCCGCCTGATCGGCCTCGAACGTGGTCCGGGTCTGGGTCAGTTCGGCGCTGACCCGCGAGAACTGGGTCGTCGCGCCGCCGCGTTCGAGAGCGACGGCGGCGGCCTCGAAGTACTCGATCTTCGCGGACGTGTTCTCGGCGGCCCGGCCCTGCTCGTAGAGTGCGTCCCCTTGTTGGCGGTAGAACCGCTCCAAGCCGAGCTGTGCGAGCGTCGCGTACTGCCTGCCGTCGGCTGCCTCGACGCGACTGATCGCCTCGCCCGTTCGGTTGGCCATCGTGACGCTCTCGGCGACGCTCCCGTTCTGAGCGGCGGCGTAGGCGTCGGTGAACGTCTCCAGCGTCGCGAGGATCGCCGCCATCCGTTCCCGGTCGGTCGCCGTGAACTCGCCCACCTGCACGGCGGTGATCGCCTGACTCCGCATCACTTCGAACTCGCTGTACGTCTCGAGCGCCGGCGCCTCCTCGTACTCCTGAAGCGCCGCGAGATACTCGTCGGCGGTCTCCGGGTCCGCGGTGGACGCGGCGACCGGCGTCCCGCTCGCGGCGAAGACGCTCCCGAGGAGGAGCGCGGTCACGATCAGTCGTGAGAGTGTCGATCGGTGCATACTCTAGAACCTCGTGTACTGGAGCCGTTCGCGAAGCTCCTCGCGGTCGAACAGCCCGTCCACCGCGTCCGCGAACCCGATGACGACGAACGCGACCGCGGCGTTGCTGGTCGCGTCCGGCTTCTGGGTGCTCCGGGCGTAGTCTCGGAGCTCGTCGAGCACGTCGCTGGCCGGCGAGACGATGTTCAGCTCCTCCCGCTCGGCGTCGACCCGCTCGTCGAGCTCGGTGAGGCGCTGGCGGATCTCGGTCTGCTGGTCGAGGCGCTCCTGCCCTGCGAGGTCGAACAGCGTCGCGACCTCGAACTCGTCCCACTCGACGGTCGCCGCGGGGAGATCCGCACAGGCGTTGAACAGGTCGACGTTCTGCTTCGTGTTCAGCGCGTTGTCGACGACGGTGACGACGCCCTGCCCGGCATCGAGCAGCGCCTCAGCCACCGTGTCGGGGTCGACACCCGTCCCAGCGAACTGGTCGCCGCGGTCAGGCAGCGACTCGACGACATCGGCGAGCGCGTGGGCGACGCTCGCGTAGTAGCTGTGGATCGCGGTGTCGATCTGACTGGAGGGAACCAGCTCGTCGGCCGCGGTCCGGAGCGCCTCGACCTCGTCGCGGTGCTCGGCGATCGAGAACCGGAACGCGACGTCGAGATCGGCCGTCACGGACTCGTCGGTGCCGATCTCGACGGTCTTTCGGTCCGGATCGAACGGCGCGCCGTCGGCCGTCGCGAGCAGCTCGTAGCTACCCACCTGCACGTCCTCGTACTCGTAGATCCCGGGCTCGGTCGACGCCCCGACCGCCGGGGCGGCCTCGCTTCGGGTTCCCTCGGCGGCCCGGATCCGGAGGTCCACCGCGTCGGTCGGCTCGCCGTCGATAGCCGTTCGGACCCGGAGCGTCCCCGTCTTCTCGACCAGCGAGATGGTGTCCGGGAAGGCGCTCGGATCGGCGACGTGGCGCGAGGTCGACTCGAAGCGGTCGTGCTCGACGGCGATGTCGAACCCCGTCGCGTCGACCGAGACGTCGAACTGGGCCCGGCCGTCGTCGTCCGTCTCCCGGGTGAGGTGGGTCTGTCCGTCGGCGACGATCGCGACCGTCGCGCCGGGGACCGGCTCGCCGTCGTCGTCGCGAACGCGGAGCGTTCGGGACACCGGGCCGAGCGTCAGCCGTACCCGGTCGGAGTCCGCGAGATCCACGATGCGGGTGGTGCTGGCGCCGTTGTACGTCGTTTCGAGCTCGACGGTCTCCCTGGGCACCTCGATCTGCGATTTGCCGTCCGTGATCTCGTGGGTCTCCCCGCTCGTGTTCTTCTGGTACCCCTCCTTCGTCCGCTGCTGTCGGGGCGTCACCTGCACCGTCACGGGCTCGGTGATGCTGCTGTCGCTGTACCCGTCGATCACGGAGACCGTGAGATTTCGCGGGCCGGACGCACCGCCGCTCGTACTCCCGTCGTCGGAAGAGGTCCGCCAGAGGATCAACAAGACGAGCCCCAGAAGGACAGCGAGGGTGAGAACCACCCCGATGAGGATGCTGTTCCCCTCCGTCGACGGGAGCAGGCTGCTCTCCGTCGGTGTCTCGGTCGGCGTCCCCTCGCCGGACTGGGAGGCCGAACCGCCGTCAGCGATGTCGACGAACGCCGACGAGCCGTCACTGTAGAGCAGGACGAGTGTGTTCACGCCGTCGCTGTCGTTCCCCGGAAGCGTCACGCCTCCCGACTCCAGAGTGACGTTTTCCACTCGAACGCCCGAGCTCCCGTTCAGTACCGCTCGGTCGAGACTCCCCTCCGGGAGGCTCCCGTCGGTGATCGTGACAGTGCCGTTCTCGATCGATCCCGAGAGCGTTCCCGCGGGCTCGAAGGAGCCGTTGAGCACCGTCTGCCCGTCGGACTCGACGGTCACGTCGCCCGCGCCGGCCACGTACTCGTTAGCCAGTTGGATCTGCTGGCTGGAGGCGTTCGCGGTGCCGACGTACGCCGCCGCGGGGTCGTCGGTCGTGAGAGTGACTTGATACGGCGAGCCGTCGACCAGAAGCGGTGACTCGACGACCACGCCGCCGCTCCGGAGCGACACGTCAGTTTCGGCGATCTCCCCGAGGTCGATGCTCCCCTGGGTGACGAACTGCAGTTCGCTGTCGGCCGACGACAGCGTCACGGTCGCTGGCGGCCGCAGCAACGGCCCGAGCGGCCCACGTTCGAGTCGCAGAACGCCGTCATCAGTGATCGTGCCCGTGACCGTCACTGACTCGCCGCCGAGCGCCGACACCTCGACGTCGACGGAGTCGTCACCGAGCCCGGCAGCCGTGGCGCTCATCGTGAGTCGCCCGTCGCCGTCGAACTGGGCCGACCCCGAGTCGACCCCCAGATACCGGAGGTCCATGCTCTGATTGAACTCTTCCGTCCCGTTGTACGTCACCGTCACGCGGGCGTCTGCCAGCGAGGAGTCGGGCAACGCGTCGACCGGGACTTCACGGCCCCACCAGCTCGAACCCTCCGTCTCCGTTTCGTTCGTGTCGAGTTCGATCGTCTCGTTGTTCGCGGTCACGTTGACCGTGACGCTCTGCCGGTCGGGGAACGTCCCGTTGTCGAACTCCACCACCAGGCTACCGTCGCCCTGCTGGTTCACCTTGACGTCGCCGTCGGCCGAGTCCTCGGCCGCCACGACGCCGACGCCGGCCACGCTGGAGACGACGAGCGCGATCACCGCGAGCGTCGCGAGGAGGCGTCGTTCGGTCATCGGCCCGAGCCGTTCACCTCCAGGTACCGCGTCAAGTTCTCCTCCAACTGTTCGATCTCGTTCATCGAGATCGCCGCCTCGGAGTCGTTCTGGAGCTTCCGCGCCTGCTCGAACTGCCGCTTCGTCTCCTCGTACTCCGCCCACGACTGGTCCAGCAGCGGGTTCAGGTCGAACCCGCCGAGCAGGAGCAGCACGTCGACGTTGTTCCCGCGGCCGGGTTTCAGCGTGACCGTCGAGAGCCCCTTCGCGCTCGAAATCCCTTTGTCGCGCTTCCAGCGGCCGAACGCGTTCTCGACGCCGGATTTCGTCACCTCACCCGACTCGACGAGGTGGGCGGGCGCGCGGACGACCGCGAACGCCGCCCGCGAGGTGGACGCGTCCATCGGGACGAACGACTGGTCGGCCGCCCGGTCGAACATGATCTCGTAGTCGAGCATGTCGTAGTGGAGATCCGTCGCGACCCCCGGCGTGAAGTGGTAGACGCCGATGTTCGACGGCTGGGCGATGTAGTCCTCCGCGTCAATGACGCGCTCGGCGTTCCGGCCGGCGCTGATGAGCAGGTCGATCGCGGTGACGATCCGCTCGTTCACCGCGTCGTACTGATCGGTCGAGTCGTCGTCCTTCTCGATGTGCGTGTTGCTCGCGAGCAGCACCGCGTCGGCGTTCTGTGTCACGTCGCGGCGCATCAGCAGCCGCGACAGCCCCATGATCGCGTTGAACTGTTGTTGGGACGGCTCGTGCTCGTACGGCCACGCCGCAAACGCCATGTTGACCGCGCTCTCGACCCACTCCGGTCGCTCCCCGTCGACGTTCGAGCCGGTCGAGAGCTGTTCGATGAGGTAGGGGATCGACCCATTCCCGGTCCCGCCGCCGAGGGTGGTGACGTGGAGCAGGGCGTCTGCGCCGAGCATTCGCTCCGTGACGGCGTTGTAGATCACGTCGAAGTGTTCCTCGGCCATCTTTTCGCCCTTCGCGAAGTCGTTCCCCACGCCACGTCGGGGGCCGAAGATGGTGATGTGGTCGCCGTACTCCTCGAGGATGTCGGCGTCCTGCATCAGGTTCTCCATGTCGGCGCGGTTGGTGTTGAGCAGCGTCACTCGGTCGTCGATCCCGGGGCTCTCCTCGCGGCTGAGGAACGTCGACGCGATCCGGCCGCCACCTTCGCCGGAGGAGACGATCCCCCACTGGGTGTAGGCGCCCGACATCAGGCGCTCACCCCGTCGTCGGTGACGGTGACGTCGAGATCGAGCTCCGTCAGGGTGGTCGTGATCAGTTCGTCGGACGCCGGAACGGAGAGGAATTTGGTGCGCATGTCGTCGTAGGTGAGTGTTTCGTCGTCGAGGTGGTGGGTCACGAGCGTCCGGAGCCGCGAGACGAACCGCTCGTGGTCGTAGACGAGGAGTCGCCCGTCGTCCATCCGGGCGGTGTACCCGGCGTCGTCGGCCCACAGCAGCAGGAGACAAGGGAGGTAGTCGTCCGCGATCGGCAGGTCGGTGTCGGGGGTCAGGTAGCCGTCTTCCTCGAAGCGGTCTTCCAGCTCGGGGGCGACCGTCGGCAGCTGGTCCTCCACCGCGTCCTCGTGGTCGCCACAGAGTCGATCGCGGAGCGAGCGCTCGGAAAGCACGAGCCGCTCCGCGGCGTCGTCGTCGAGTTCGATCGTGGTCTCGGTGTCGACGATCGCTTCCGCCGGGACGCTCGCCGTCACCGTGTAGGAGCCGTACGGCACGTCGTCGAACGTTACCGTTGTCGAAGTGCCGATCGCGGCCGTCTCGCGCTCGGTCGCGTTCTCGCCGTCGAGTTCGACTGTGACCTCCTCGGCCGCCGCAGAGTCGTCGGCGAGCTCGGCCGTCACGTCGAGATCGTACGTCTCGCCGCTACCGCCGGTGACGAGCACGCCGCGTCGCTCGTCGAACGTCACGCGAGGCTCGTCCTGTGCGTACAGTTCGAAGAACCGCTCGGGCTCCTTGACGGGGAGGTCGTCGCCGTCGACCTCGCCCTGCTTCCGGAGCGCCTCCTCGATCCGCTCGCTCACGATGTCGTAGGAGTCGGCGACTGCGGCCTTCTCCTCGGCGGTGTCGAGCGCGGCGAGCAGCTCCTCCGTCGCCGTCTCCCAGCGCTCGGTGAACGTCCCGAGATCGTCGGCCGAGCGCAGCTCCTCGGCGTAGTTCGTGTAGATCGCGTCCGGCGTCGTGTAGAACTCCGGCGGCACGTCGCTGCCCTCGACGGTATCGTCGGCCGCCTCGAGATCCGACCGGAGCGTCGAGACGACGTCGATCGCCACGCGGCGGACGTCCGCCGACGCGCTTTCGAGCTGATCGGTCGAGAGCGCCGACTCCATCTCTTCGAGTTGGCTGCGGACGCTGGAGATCCGGTCGCGCTGCTGCTCGGAGAGGTACGGGTCGACCTCGGCGTCGTCGATCGCCCCGAGCAGCGAGACCAGCGCGTCGCGGTCGGCGGAGAACTCCTCGGCCGTCGAGCGCTCGACGCGCTCGCGTGCACGATCGAGCTTCTCGATCGCGCTCTCCCACTCCCCGACGTCGAGGTGATCGCGGATCGACTGGAACTGCTTCTGGAGGTTCGCGCGGTCGCCGCCGTACTCGCCGACCGTCCGCTCGATACGGTCGATCGCGCGGTCGAACACCTCACGGGTCACGTCACGGCTGCGTTCGATCGTTCGTTCCGCCTCGGACACGTCGGGCGAATCGCCGCCCGGGGCGGAGATGGTGACCGACTCGAACGGGTCGCCGCCCTCGTCGAGGAACTCCGACTGCACCTCGTCTGCCGCCGCCCGTGAGCGGTCGACCTCCTCACGGGCGAACTTCGCGAACGACGAAGAGATGGTTGCGGAGAACGACTCCACGTCGCCCTCCAGTTCCTCCAGTTTGTGAACGCTGTCGAGGGTTTCGAGCCGGTAGGAGCCGTCGTCGACGTCGACGTCGATCCCGGCTGACTCGAAGCTATCGGCGAGATGCTGCGCGTCGGTTTTAGCCTCCGCGGCGTCCCAGCGAGGGTAGTCCCGACTCAGGCGGTTGAGCCGGCTCAGCTCCTCGCGGAACGAGGAGGCGACCGACTCGGCCATGCTTCTCGTGAACTCGCCCTCGGTCGTGTTGCGGCGGGCGACCGTCCCCCGGACGTACAGTCCGATGGCGACGACGACCACCAGCGGGGCGCCGACCCCGACGGCGTACACGCCGAGCGTCGAGCCGAAGTAGAGGAACGCCGCCGCGCCGAGGGCGGTCGTCAGGAGAACGATACCTGCGATACCGAGTGCCGCTCTGTACTGTCGTTTCATAGGATCACCTCGAACAGCGTCGGCCACTGGAGGGCGCCGACGGCGATGCCGGCGAGAAGGGCGAGGACGCCGAGGACGAGCGGGAGCGCGACCTGTTTGGGGCTGTACTGCGTCGCAGTCGAGACCCCGCGGTCGATCTCGATCTTGCTCAGTGTCCGCCGGGAGAGCGCGTAGCCGGCGACGGCGCCGACGAGGAGGCCGCCGACGAGCCCCCCACCGACGAACAGCCGAACCTGCATGACCGCCGCGCTCTGACGCTGCTCGGCCGTCTCGATGTACGACCGGAGCGACTCGCGGGCAGCCGATCTCGCGTCGGCGGCCGTCGCGTTCGACTCCTCGACGATCGTCGCGACCGCCTGTCCGTCGCCGGATTGTGCGGCCGGGATCACGCTCCGCTGGAGCGCCGTCGTCCGTTGGGGCAGTCCGCTGTCGTTGAGCGCCGCGATGGCGCTCCGGACCTCCGAAGAGTTCGTCGCGTCCGAGGAGACGTTCGAGAGCACCGTCGAGTTCGTCCGGACGCTGTCGATCGAGCCCAGCCAGTCCCCCTCCGCCTCTTCGAACTCTCCACTCGCTTCGTCGCTCGGGAACCGGAGCGTCTCGCCGGTGATCGACGACTCCGCACGGTAGCCGGTCTGAACGGCGATGGTCGCCTCCGCGATGTCGGGCCGGTTCTCGACGCCGGCCGTCGGGGTCACGGAGTCGACGTTCCCCTGCAGCGTGAACACGATGCTGTACTCGCGTTCGCTCTCGATCGAGATGCCGTCAACAGCGCCCTCGTCGAACCCCCACGCGGTCGGGTACGGCTGCTTATCGCCGCTCTGACAGACGTACATCGTCACCGTCGTTCCGGGGTAGTACGCCTGATCACCGTCGATCCGTTCGTTCGTATCGAGGAACAGTCGCGCTTCGGTGCCATCCGTCCCGTCACACGGCGTTTGGGGTGAGGCAGCCGCAGTCGCGACGCCGCTCGTCACGGCGACGACGAGAACGAGCACGAGAACGAAGATCGAGTAGCGCCGTCGCATCATCGCATCCCCCTGTTCTGGTAGGCGTAGACGGTGCCGCCGAGGAGCCCGATACCGAGGCCGAGCGCGGCCCCGAAGCCGAGCGGCATGACGATGCTCTCGGCCACGCCGGTCGCGGTAGCCGTGGCCTCGCGCTGCTGGTCGGCCGCCGCGGCGAGCTCGTCGATCGTCTCCGCGTTCCCGGTGGTGTCCCCGGTGAGCGTGATCGCGGCCCCCGCAGCGACGAGGAGGAGGACGATCACGGCCACGACGCCGAGGAGACGGCGGTTCACGTCGTCACACCCCCATCGTGTCGCTCGGCGACCTCCTCGATATCCTGCAGCCGGTCGATGTCCTCGCGAGCGTACGTGAGAAGTGTCGTAAAGGAAGCCAAGTTGCGCTCCGTCAGCGTCATCCCGAGGTTCACCTCCGGACAGTAGGAGTCGAGGAGGTTCCGCACCACCGACGCCTGAATGCGGTAGTCGTCGTCGACGATGTACGGCGCCGGCGCGCGGATCTGCCCGATCGCCTTGCGCGTCTCCTCGGGCACGAGCCCGTCGACGCTCCGTTTCGACACCGCGATCCGGGACAGCGCCGCCCCGTCGACGGATTTCCGACCGAGGAACGGCAAGATGTAGCCGGGTAGCGTCCGCGTCATCGTGATCGAGCGGCCCAGCGCCGCGTAGCCGACCTCCTCCTCGGGCAGGCGAAGCGAGGTGACGATGTCCCGGAGGTCGATGATCGGCGCGTCGAGATCCTCGTAGCTTCCCGGGTCGATCCGTTCGAGGATCGGCCCGGAGATGAGGTCGACGATCGCGGAGGCGATGTACTCGTTGTACTCGTGGAAACGGCCCTCAGCGGCGTCCTCGTAGGCGAGCCGCTGATTGTCGACGAGGATCATCCCGTCGATGTGCTCTTCGAGCCGATCGAGCCCGTACATCGTGTTCGCCGCCTGCCGCGTCGCGCGAACCTCGTCGTCGTCCTTCGTGGCTCGCGCGGTGTTCGGGAGGACCCCCACGGCGATGACGTGTGTCGTCTCCTCCCCGTACTCCCGGAGCGCCTCCGCCAAGTGCGGCGCGATCCCACAGCCCGTTCCACCACCTAACCCCAAGAACAGGAACGCGTACGGCGGCGTTTCGTCGCCGAACCGTGTCCGGTACGCGTCGCGGATGGCGTCGCCCTGATCGGCCACGACCTCGTCGGCCTTCCGGGGGTCACGGCCGAACCCGCCGGCGACCTGTTCCTCGAACCCCGCCGTGTTCCCCGGCACGAGGCCGACGCCTTCGGCGATCCCGTACCACGCGTCCCGTTCGATGTTGGAGAGGTTCTGCAGATCCCGTATAGTGGAGTTGAACGCCACTGGCGTCGCGAGCTGGGCCACACGCTGGTGGTCGAACACCGCGTCGACGATGGCACACCCCGCTTGGCCCGCACCCACGAATAGGTATGGCATTGATACATTCGGGAGTAATTATCCAAGCCACATATAATACTGTCGTAAATTGAGGTGATCCGCGAACGTCGGTCGGTAAGCCCCGCCTAATCGGGCGTACTGCCACGTCGTGGTTCCGCGAGTTCGCTGAAGCCAACTTTTTTTGTCACTCGACATATCCCTCCGTTGTACAATGGCGAACTCCCTGAAGAAGCTGGTCCGGAGCCCGTCTTTCGTCGAGTTCGTCTCCGGAATCCTCTACCTCTCTATCGTTGGCGTCGTCGCGTCGTTCCTGCTCGAAAGCCTCTGGCTGCCGGCGTGGGAGAGCCGCGGGATCGCCTTCCGAACGGTTCGCTTAGTCGGGCGGACGATCGGGACGTTCTTCCCGAGCGAGAGCTTCCTGTTCGTGCTCCCGTTCCCGCTGGGAGTGTTCGTCGGCGTCTCGCTCGTCTGGTTCGTCGACACGTACAAGCGGTATCAGGCGATCGTTCTCTGGGCCGGCATCGGCATCGTGGTCGCACAGCTCCTGCTCATGGGTCGGCTGTTCGACGTCCTGATCCAGAACTTCTCGCTGCTCATCCTCTCGTCGCTCGTCATCGGCGTCGTCGCGGGGATCCAGATCGGCGGCATCCCGCTGATCGGGTGGCTCAGGAGGGACCGCGATCACCTGATCGGCAGCCCGCCGAACGAGTTCGACCGCGCCCCGCTGGCCGTGTGGGGAATCCTCCTCCTCATGGTCGTCGCCGGCCTCGTCGACGCACACCTGTCGCTCGGGTTCGGCGGCGGCCCCGTCGAACCGACTCGGGTCGAGCAGCTCGGTGGAAACCTCGTCGGGAGCGCGATCCTGCTCGGGGCGTTCTGGAAGTTCACGGAGTACGAGTCCGAGATCAGGACGGTCCAGATCGGCCCCGCACGAGGGGGGAAGACCGCGATCCTGGGCGGGCTGTACAACCACCTCGAAACGGAGAACAGCGTCACGATCCTCCGTGGCGGGGAGTTCGACACGGAGATTAGCAACCGAATCGAGAACGGCGAGTTCCCGCCGCGGAACCAGCTCCGCGAGGTGGATCGGGGACGACAGTACCGGTTCCTCGAGATCCCGTTCGTCTCCGACCGACGGTTCTTCCGGAAGAAGGTCGTCGTCGGGACGCTCGACTACCCGGGCGAGCTCATCACCGGCGGGTCGAACTGGAACCCGCTGGACGAGGAGCTCGAAGCGGTCAGACAGGAGGAACGACACGACCTGATACTCGACCACGAGTACATCGAGAACGAGGTCGACGTGCCGGTGCTGGCGCCCGCAGCGTTGAAGATCGACGCCGCGCTGGGGCGGCTCAGTTCGGCGTTTTCCTCGACCGACCAGTGGGAGGAGGCCGAGCGAGTGCTCGAAAACGCCGAGTCGCTGTCGTACCAAGAGACCGTCCCACCGGAGGCGCTGGCCAACGCGCTCTCCCGGCTCGTCGACGGGGCCGACACGATCCTGTTCACCGTCCCGCTGGACGATTTCGCCCAGCGTGCCGCCGCGACGGGCCACATGCCACAGCACACCGACGCCTACTGGCTGCGACGGTCCGGCGGGGAGTACGAGGTGTACAGTACGGACGGCGAGCTGGTCGGGCGATACGACACGCTTGACGATCTGGAGTTCGAGGGAATCCTCGAGGAGGCCCCCGACATCATCACGGAGCTCCCCCGGTACGACCACCCGGAGCTCGGCGACGTCCGGCTGGTGATCGAGGGGCGGCCGGCGCGAACCCCCTCCAGCGAGTACCGCGAGGTGTACGAGGGAATCGTCGACCAGTGTAACACCGGGGCGAAGTCGTTCGTCTGGGTCGCGTCGATGTCGGACTACGCGAAGCGGCACTTCACCGCCGCGTACACCGCTTACGTGGGGAACAACGAGACACAGAACAGCCTGAACCCAACCGAGATACTGAGCAGCAAGACGCTCCCCAACCACCCCTCGCTCCCCCACGAGGACGGCGTGTACACCACGTTCGCGGACTGGATCGAGACCCAGTATCTGGACGTACCGGAGAACTGGGACGGCTACCGACGGTCGCTCCGGGAGCGGACTCAGGAGGAGTTCCTCTACCCGCTCTGGTACGACGTCGAGTCGAACGAGCAGGGCGAGCGGATCAAAACCGGGAGTCGGCCCATCCTCCAGGGCGCCGACCGACTGATCGACCGGATCGAGGGGCGGACGCTCGTCCGGACCTACCCGTGGAGATCCCACCTGCCGGGCAGCGAGTCGGTGTCGAAGTCCGAGGAGATGGTCGAGAACATGAGAGAGAGCCTCAACACGGAGCGATCGGCGAACCAAGTCGGCGTCGGAACCGAGAATGAAGAGGTCGGCATCGGAACGGCCGACGACCAAGTCGGTGAGGGGCGATGAGCTGTCGCATCTACACGGCGACCAACGCGAACTGCATCGTCGGCGGGGAGCCGCCGGAAGGGGAGTCGGCGACGATCCGGGAGGACTTCGAGGCCGGCGTCAGCCTCGTCGTCGACACGACCGGCGCGGAGACGACGGTTCGCGGTGCCGTTCCCGCACATCGCGACGCCCCGGAGGCACTCGTCGGCGTCGTCACCGTCCCCCGCGGCGACGATCCGCTCCGGCGCTACCACGACGCCGTTCGGGACGTGTTCGACGATCGATCCGGCTGGCGGGTCCGCACGGACGTCGTCAACGGCCAGCTGTTCGAGGCGCTGGGGCGGCCGGCCGGGCCGACGCCCACCGACGAACTGCTCTCGTCGATCCGGACGCGTCGCCGGGACGGCGAGCGCGTCGAGGTCGGCGTCCCCGACGCGGCGAACGCGGTGGGGGTCCTCGGAGCACTGCTCGACCGGGAGGGCGACGGGGTGTACGTGATCTCGACGCAGGAGCCGCCGGATCACGTCGGGACGGACGTGTTCGTCCACCTCGCCGACCGGTACACCCGCCCGGAGCTGGTCGATCTGGAGACGGACCTCTCGCCGGGCGAACGGGTGGGCCGCCGGGTCGACGAGCTCGTCGACGAGCTCCCCCCGCCGGAGGTCGCGTCACGGCTCGAATCGGAGACCCAACAGCGGGACGTGTCGCTGGGGTTCGAGGCCGACTCGTCTGGCGGCGGGCTCGGGAGGACGGCGCTCGCCGGCGTGGGTATCGGGCTCGCGGTCGCTGTGCTCCTCGCCGGGGTTGGGCCCGCCACGAGCGGGAGCCAACTCACGCTCGATCTCGGGTGGCTGCCGATCGCCCCCTCCCTTCCGCCGTGGGCGCCGTTGGTCGCCGGAGTAGTCGCCGTCGTCGCCGCCGTCTCGATCCCCGGCGTCCGTCGGCTGCTCGGTGACGCGATCGGTATCGGTGCCGTTCTGGGTAGTCGACGGGAGTTCGAACCGGAGCAGCGCGAACGGTTGGAGACGGTCGCCGCCATCCTCGAACAGCAGGCCCTCGAGATGGACGGCGACCCGTACCGGACGGCGAAATCGGGGCTGAAATCACGGCCGATACAGCCGGCCCAGCGGAGCGTCGTCAACCGACTCGTCGGAGTGCTGGGGGCGCTCGTCCCGGCAGTCATCGTCGTCGTTGCGGCGTGGCTGCTCCTCGGCACGCTTTCGGCGGGAATTGTGACACTGGCCCTGTTCGTGGTCGCAGCGGTCGCACTGGGAGTGAGAGTCGGACTCTTCTTGGGAACGGTCGGTGCCAGCTTCGGGAAGCTCTTCTCGGGCGGCTCGTCGGATCGGGAGACCGACGAGCAGCAGCGACAGGAGGCCGACGGCGCGACCGCCGAACGCGACGACGGCGACTCCGAACTCGGGATTCGGGCAGCCGACGAAACTGACGATGAAACCGCCGACGGCGTCGGGGTCGCGGCCGACGACGACTCGGACCCGATCCCGGATCCGGAGAAGCAGGATCAGGAAGGTGGAGACGGCTCCGAGCCGCCAGCCGACGACGGGGCGTTCCCGATCGCCGGATCGGACCGCGACGACGAGACGGAACACGGGACGACGGAGACGACCGATCCGGCCGGCAACGAGGCGGGGATCGCGGAGAGCAGCGACGATACCGAGGGGGATGTGGGAATCTCGGCGACGGAGCCCGAGACGCCCGAAAACGACGCCACGGACGACGCGTTCGGCAGCGAGCAACGGTCCGGGACGACCGATCAGGAGTCGGAAAGCGACGACTCGGATCATCTGTTCGACACGGCGACGGAGCGTGACGGGCAGGAATCACGCGATGCCACGGACGGAGAGCCGACCACGTCCGACGACGACCGGTCCCGGACGATCGGAGGGGAGCAAACCTCAACGACCGGTGAGGAGCAGTCCGACGACGCGGAGCCGGCGGCTGACGAACCCGAGTCCGGGAGTGGAGTCGCCCCGAGCACCGGTCCGAAACCGACCGGGACTGACGCCCACGAACCGACGACTCGGGGACCGTTCGAGCAGTTCTTCGACGAGTACCCGGTGACGATGGCGCCGGTGGTCAGCGACGAACGCGTGTTCGTCGCCGGCGACGCCGGCCTCCACGACCGGTCGATCCCGGCCGACCGGAACTGGCTCCCGCAACGACATCTCGACACCGTCCGTCTCGGGACCACGCAGGCACACCTCACGCGCCTGCGCCACGACGGGGCGCACGAGGACACGATCCCGTTCACGAGCCCGTTCGCGGAGCCGATCGTCGGCGGGGACGGCACGGTCTACGTCGTCGACTCCTCGTCGACGGTCGCGGCGCTCGGTGAGGCCGGCCCGCCCGCGATCCAGACGCTCCGAGACAAGCCGAACCACTTCAGCGGCGATCGATGGCTGTACGTCTCCGACCGGCAGGGGAGTCGTATCTACGGCGCCGACCTCCAGGTGAAACAGGATCTCTCCGGCGTGTTCGCCGTCTCACCCATGGTGGCCGGGGGCTCCGTGACGCTCTGTTTCGAGGGCGGACAGAGCCGACGGATCGACCTCACGAACAACCGTGCCACGGATTTCCCCGCCCCCGCCGGGGAGTTCGTCGGCTCCGTCGTCGCGGACGGGACGCCGTACATCGCGAGCGAGTCGGGAGTGGTCTGGTCAGGGGAGAGACAGGGGTGGGAGAAACGGATGGACGCCCACCGGCCCGGCTTCCGGTGGCTCACGGCGACCGACGACCGGATCGTCATGGCGGGGCGGTCGGTCGTCTACACGCTCGGGACGTCGATGCACCGGGTCGACAGCTTGGAGACGACCGTCTCCTCGGCCCCGGTCGTAACCGACGACAGCGTCTACTTCGCGTCGAACGGCGAGCTGGTTCGGGCCGACCCCGAACTGAACACGACCGCCCGGATCGACCTCCCGTGGCGGTCGATCGACGGGCTGGCCGCCGGGGACGATCGACTGTTCGTCGTCGCCGACGGCGCCGTGTGGACGGTGCCGTTCTCGGTCGTTCGGTAGAGGCTGGAATAGGCCGTAAGTCCTTCTTATTCGATTAGTCAAAAACGCGACTCCTGCTGCGGATTACGCGGTGCTTACGAACACCCGCAGACAGCTTCATTCGGCACGCTCGAACGGTGTGCTCATCACACAGATTTATGTAGAGATAACTTCAATCGCTACAGTAGAATGGCTCGTTGTAACACCCCCGATACGCTGATTGGCGTCGGAGGGGGCGGGAGTAAGGTGGTTTACAAGTTCATGGAACAGGACTGGATCCTCGAGGACGTCCTGGACACCGAGAACTACGAGCGGGACGAACCGGGGGAGCTCCAGGCCTACACGATCGACACGGCCACGGGGGACGATTGGCACGACGAGCGCTACGGTCCGATCGACCGGAAGATCCGGAGCCTGCTCGACGACATCGACACGGCGAACGATCTGCTGGATCTGGGTATCGAGCAACGCAACCTCGTCGAGTCCATCCCGAACCGATGGACTGAGAAGGGGAACATGACCGCTCCCGGAGCGATCAGGGAGCTGCTCGAACGGCGGAACGCGAACAACTGGTGGCTGAAAGACGACCGCGAACCGCTCTCGCACGTCCAGCGGGAGGGGTTCAGCGGCGGCGTCTACCGACGCCGTGCGGTGAGCAAGGCGCTCTATCACATCAACGAGCACGTCGGCGAATCCGTCGTCCCGAACAACCCCGGGGAGACCGTCATGGTGACGACGCTCGGGGGTGGGACGGGGTCGGGGACCTTCATCGACATGGCGATGGATATGGAGGCCGACAGCATCGACCTGTTCGCCGTCATCCCCTCCGTCGGCGATCAGACGAAACAGAAGACGAACGCCTTCGCCGCACTCTCCGAACTCGAGTACCTCTGGATCAACGACGAGAGCCCGTTCCGGTCGGTGACGCTGGTGCCCCACGTCGGAAGCGTGAGCGACGACGACTTCGAGATGGCGACCGTTCGCAGTATCCTCGCCCACCAGAACGGGATGATCGGCGGGAACCTGTACGACTCGCTCAACCCCCAGAGCACGAACGGCCCGCCGGAGTTCTCGGCGTTCTCGATGGCCGTCCCGTACACGATGGAGTACGAGGTCGACCAGCGCGAGAGCGCCCGAGAGGAGGTCGAAGAGACGCTCTCGGAGAAGCTCGACGAGCTCACTGCCGAAGGCTACCTGTACAAGGTCGTCGAGACGTACCTCGAAGAGAACTTCTCCTCGGCGATGGAGGCCGCCGAAGGGGACGTCTCGACCGAGCCGGTGGTAAACCAAGCGATGGAGCTCCGGAACCGATACGCGGACGTCCGTGACACGCTGCTCACCGACGACGGGCTCCGGGTCGCGGGGCTGGACGACGAGCGCAAAACGATTCGGGACCAGGTGCAGGTGCAGGCCAACGGCGAGGTCCAGCTTCCGGACGACGTGCCGGAGCCGGAAGCGGCCCGACAGTTCATCGAGCAGGCGCCGAGCATCGCACACATCGAGCCCAGCGACATCGACAACGAGGGCGCGCTCGGCTACCTCCTCGCGTCGGTCGTCCGGAAGGAGATCGGGAACATCGAGAAACGGTGGGAGCTGTTCAAGAAGATCTCGGCGATCACCGCGGAGAACGTCGACGGCTCCCACGCGCTGACGGTCTCACAGGCACGGATGGTGCGGGACGTGCTCCGGGATATCGTGCTGGACCCCGATCAGGAAACGTACCACCACGTTCAGAACCCCTCGTTCGACGAGACGCTCGAACAGGTCGGGAGCGCCGTGAGCCAGCTCGTCGAGGAGCACGACCAGCTGGTGACCCTCCGGGACCGTGTCGACGACGAAGTCGACGACTGGATCCAAACGTGGCGGGACGAGGTTCGGAGCGACACGGCTCAGGTCGCGGCGGTCAACGAACACCGCGGCGACATCGTCTCCCTCGTCGACGAGCTCGAGTCGGCGATCGACGCCCGGCTCGCGACGATCAACGACGCGGCCACCGAGAGCGGGATGCGCGGGAGCCTGAACTTCGACTCCTTCGACACTCTCAACGAGAAGCTCGACGCCGTCGGCGCCGAGCGGATCGACGGCGAGGGGATCAGGGAGGCGCTCGGGCTGCTCGTCGACATCAAGACGGCGGTGCTGGAGCACAACTCCGGCATCCTCCCGGGACGCCCGGACAAGTCCGAGGAGTTCGACAACAAGTACCGGGAGCTCCAGAAGCTCGGCGACTGGTTCACGATCAATCCCCAGCGCAGCTCGAAGGACGTTCGTGACCCGTTCAACTGCCTCTTCGACGCCTCGACGATCCAGCGGGAGGCGCAGATCGACCGCTCCTACGACGCGGCCATCGACCGGATGACCGCCGCCTTCGAGGAGCAGTTCACCGACGCCGGGACGCTGATCGAGTTCGGCCCCGGTGATCTCGCGATCGACGATCCCGCAGTCGAGAAGACGGTTCCGACCGACCGCAACCCCTCAGCGCTGCGTGACCAGCTCGTCGACGATCTCCGGTCGAGCAACGCTGCCAACCCGCACTCGCTGCTGGACGACGTGATGCCGCTCGACGCCGGCAGCACGCGTGGCGGCAGCGTCTCCCACCACCTGTACGATCGCTACGTCCAGCCGTTCGACGAGGAAATCGACGACGTGAAGCAGGGGCTCCGGATCCGCGGCGGTAACGACATCGTCGACACGGACGGCACCGTGGAGGCGCTCGAACGGCTCCGCGCGATCGCCAGCGCCCACGCCGAGGTCGTCGACGAGGAGGTGTCGGTGCCCGAAGTCACGCCGCCGGAAGACACCGAGACGTACGGTCGTGACTTCGCTCGGGGCTACGAGGGGATCTACGACTTCGACGTCGAGCCGTCCGTCCCCGCGAACAACGGCGACCACCCGTACCTGCGTCGTGGGGAGACTAACCCGGAGGACCTGGTCAGCTCGCCGCGGAGCATCGAGGAGTCCGCGGTGCTCGAGAACCACGAGGACGAGATTTTCCGGTTCTTCGGGAACTCCCTCGAAGCCATGTTCGAGAACAAGCACGGGCGGGCGCCAATCAACGACTTCTCGCCGCGGGCGCTGAAGGATCGCTCCGAGAGCGACCCGACGTACGACGGGCTCCGCTACGTCCCAGTCTACATGTCCCGGGCACTGGAGTACGTGGACGCCCGTTCGTCACCGGCTGACGATCCCCTTCATCCGGATGTTACCGACGCGTTGGTGGATCAGACGATGATTAACTCCAGCACGTACGACGAAGAGCAGTACGACATCGGGAACCCGGACGAGATCACGATGGTCACGTTCATTGGCGGGCTCACGATGGACAACCTCAGCGTCGTCACCGATCCGGACGGGTACCAGCCGACCTACCGACAGGTCAGCCGGAACAACTCCTTCATCCCGACCCACCACACGGTCGGGATCGGGGGGATGTGGCAGTACTACCGCCGGCTCCACGAGTGGACACGCGAGTCCGAGGACGAGGTGAACTACGGTGCGTACGTCTACCGTGACGACGTTCGCCCGCTCCACCACGACCAGGAGTTCGTCCTCCACATGAACGACGACTCCGACACGGAGGTCAAGGAGCTGCTCAACGGGATGTTCGGCTCCGGCCGGTTCCCGAGCATGCTGGATCGGGAAGACGAGCAGGCCGAGCAGCAGTAGCACTCCCGTCCCCAATGAATCTTCCTTCCAACCAAACCCGAAAAGAGATCGCCGTCGTCGTCACGGCCTTTATCAGCCTCGCCGTCACGATACCGGCCGTCGCCGGCGCCGCGTCGACTGTCTGGGCCAACGGCGGCCTGCTCCGAACGCTGTCGGGAGCCGTCGCCGGCATCGCGGGCGTGACGCTCGACTTCCCCGTCGTCATCCTCGGCGGGCTCTTGGCGGGCTGGTTCGCGCTGTTCCTGTTCGACGGGACCAAGCGGGTCCAGGCCGCTCTGGTGTTAGTCGTCGCGCTCGTCGCGCTCTTGCCGACGCTCGGCGATCTCGGGCGGGTGATCGGTGCGATCCAGCGCGAACTGCTCACGTTCGGCGTCGCGGTCCTGCTCGGCGTCCTCACGGGGGGTATCACCTCACGAGTGTACGGCGTCAAGATCCCCCACCAGCTCTCGATCCGCGAGCGACTCCGGTGGATCCAGTTCCCCACGGCGAGCCGGGCGTTCTTCTATACGGTGGCGGTGTTGGTGTTGCTGGCCGTCGTGCAGTACATCCAGTACGCTGCGTCGATCGTCGACACGGTCGTGACCCTGCTGGCGGGCGCAGTCGCCGTCTTCGCGCTGTCGGTGTTCATGACCTACGAGTACCAGAAGTCGGTCGTCACGATCACGGCGGAGAACGACCGACGCGCCGAACCGTACGTCTTCGGCGGGCTGTTCGCTCACGCCGAAACGGAGCGCGAGGGGTTCCCGATCGAGGGGAACCACCTGCTTCGACAGGCGGCGACGGCAGCAGACGAGAGCGCGCTGCCGGACGGGTTCGGCGCGCCTGTGTCGTTCGGCTTCCTCGCGGGTGACGTGACCGAGCGGACCGCGAAAGTCACGACCGAGGGGTTCAGCACTCGCGACGTGAACCGGAACCGGCTGGAGAACCGACTGCGCGAGCGCAACGGCGGCGCCGCTGGCGTAAAACAGCTGCTCCGCTGGCTCCGTCACCACCTCGTGTTAATCCTGCCCGCCGTCGTCCGCGACGCGATCTCCTATCGGGAGGGGAGCGTCCTCAATCGACTCGACCACGCCGACACGGTGTTGCTCCTGACGCGAACGCCCGGCGCCGGCGAGGACGCCCCCGAGGGTGCCGACCTGTACGGGCTCCTGACCGAACTGTACGGCGACGATCCGAGCACCGACGTCGTGATCGCGACGAGCGAGGCCCGCGAGCCAGCCGACGCCTTCGACGAGGGGATTTCGATCACGACGGGCGTGTTCAGGTCGGAGGTCGCCGACCGGCTCGGTGTCGCCGCCGAGGCCGTCGGGACCGCGTTCACGGTCGTCCCCACGAACCGCTTCGACGGCGGCGACGAGGGGTTCGACGTACTCATCGAGGAGCTCTGACCCCGACTCGGGGCTTTTGCGTCGAGACGGGTCGTACGCGAACGGTTCGACATTACCCGTCAGCCAAACGCTTACCTTCGGCGCCGTCGCGCACTCGGGTATGACGAGCAACGCTGTCGGGACGAGTCGGGAACCCCCGAACCGAGCCCGGGCGAGGAGGTGCTGAGCCGGATGCCCGCTGAGGACCCCGAGGAGGAGGAGACGGACGTCGACGACCTGCTCGACGAGCTTGAAGCGCTCGAACTCGAACTCGCCGACGAGGACCACGAGACCCAGTCCCGAGTGCGCGAGAGTATCCGGATGGCCAGACGGATCGACGAGGACACCCCGGTCTTCGGTCGCGTTATCAAGGGGTTCGACCGCCACGACGCCGCCGAGGCGCTGGTCGGCAGCGTCGTGTTCGGCATCCCGATGGTGATCGAGGGCGGGACGCTCGAAGCGGGCGTCTACCTCGCGACGCACCCGATCTACTTCGTCGCGACGCTTTTGTTCGGCGTCAGCATGGTGACCGGGCTGCTGTACGTGGCCGAGATCCAGGACGTGCGCGTCGTCGACCCCCTCTTCGGCATCGTTCCGCGTCGTCCCGTCGGGCTGCTCACCATCGCCGCCTTGACGGCCCTATTCATGATGACTGCGTGGGGGCGCGTCGACTGGGCCGAACCGTGGACTGCGATCTGCCAGACCGCGGTCTGTTTCGTCGGGATGGCAATCGGCGGCGCGCTGGGAGATATCCTCCCCGGGAGCTGAAGCTCCCGGGGAATGTCACCCACGGAGCACTGTGGCCACGAAGTTTATGCCCACCTCCCGGGAACAGAACTGTATGGAGCTATCACGCCGAAAAGTCGGTGCGTTGACAGTCGCAGGGATCGCGGGGCTGGCGGGCTGTAGCGGCTCGACGAGCTTCAGCGCCGAGTACGCGACGGCCGACACTGGGGACACCGGGTACGAACAGACCGGACAACGACAGCCGACGATGACTCGGACGTTCGCGGGACAGGAGGTCGAAGTGACGAACACGGTGACGGAGTACCGAAAGGAGATCGACCTCGGCTTCTTGGGGAGCTCCGACATCGGCGTGTTCGCCGCGTTCACCTCGCCGCAGGTCGAACTCGCCGGCCAGTCGTTCAACCCGATCTCGAACCTCGACGCCGGGGAGCTCGTCCAGCGCTTCCAGCAGCGGTTCGACAACATGGAGGACGTGAGTGAGGAGTCCGAAGAGGAGGTAGAGATGCTCGGCTCCGCCCGGACGGTGACGAAGTTCTCCGCCACGGTGAGCGTCGACGGCAACGAGGTGCCGGTGTTCCTGCTCGTCGCGAACTTCAACCACGAGTCCGACGTCGTCGTCCCGATGGGGATCTTCCCGCAGGAACGGGAGGACGAGGAGGGCCCGAACATCCGCCAGCTGATGTCGAACCTGAGCCACCCCGCCTGAGGCGGCGGTCGGAGGGGCGACAAGCTTTATCGGCCGTCGGGTCCCAACTCCGAGGTATGGTCGAAGCGTTCGTCCGCCTACTGTGTCCGGAGTGTACCAAGGAGTGGGAGTCGAACCCGACGGATCTCCCCGAGTCCGACCAGAACCTCAGCTGCCCGGACTGCCACGCGACCCGGCGGCTGGCGCAGTTCATGCGGACCGATCGCGACCTCGAAGTCGTCCAGCAGTTCGAGTAACGCCCGTTCTCAGTCGCGGATCGACGCCATGTGGTCGATCCGTGACTGGACCAGTGCTTCGGTCCCCACGTCCTCGCGGACGCGGAGCCCCTCGCCCGCCGCCTCTAACGCGTCGGCCGCGATTGCCTCCGCGGTCGGGATGTCGTCGGCGACGCCGACGACCGCGAACGATCGGGAGGTCGTGGTGAACAGCCCGTCCTCGCGGTCGTCGACGGAGGCATAGAACAGCAGCGCGTCGCCGCCGTGTGCGTCGGCGGCGGCCGCCACCGTCGACTCGTCGACCGCGATCTCGCTCCCGGAATTGGGGTCGGTCGGGTAGCCCGCCGGGACGGCGTACTTACACACTGTCGCGCGGTTCGCGAACGCCGGCTCCGGCAGCGGCTCGCCCTCGCGGGCGGCCGTCACGATATCCAGCAGCGGCGTCTCCATCACGGGCAGGACGTTCATCGCTTCGGGGTCGCCGAAGCGGGCGTTGAACTCCACCACTTTGGGCCCCTCGGCGGTCAGCATGAACTGCCCGTACAGCACGCCCGTGTACTCGGGGAGCGCGTCGACGGTCGCCTCCAGCACGTCTGCGGCACTGTAGTACTCCTGTGGCGTCATGAACGGTAGCGCCGCCCCGGCGTCGCTATAGCTCCCCATGCCGCCGGTGTTCGGCCCTTCGTCGCCCTCGTAGGCGCGCTTGTGGTCCTGTACGGCCGGGGTGAGGCGCATCTCCCCGTCGTTCACGAACGCCTGCACGGTGAACTCCTCGCCGACGAGGCGCTCCTCGATCACCCACTGGTCGTGGTCGCTCCCCCGAACGTACTCGGCGGCCTCGGCGTGGCTCACCTGATCGCCGGTGACGCGGACGCCCTTCCCGCCGGTGAGCCCCGTCGGCTTGACGGCCACGTCGCCCTCGACGCCTTCGACGTACGCCGCGGCCGCCTCGGCGTCGTCGAACGTCTCGAACTCGGGCGTCCCCGGGATTTCGTGTTCGGCCATGAACTCCCGCTGGTAGGCTTTGTCCGTCTCGATTCGAGCGGCCTCGGCGGTCGGGCCGAACGTGAACACGCCGGCGTCGTTCAGCGCGTCGGCGACGCCGGCTGCCAGCGCGGATTCCGGCCCGATCACCGCGGCGTCGGCGCCGACCGTCTCGGCGTACGCGACCACCGCCTCGGTGTCCGTCTCGTCGGCGGTCTCGGTTCCGGCCGCGAGCGACGCGATCCCCGGGTTTCGGTTACTGGCCAGCGCGTACACCTCGGCGTCGGGCGCCAGCGCACGCGTGATCGCGTGTTCGCGGCCGCCGCCGCCGATCACCAGCACGGTTTCGGACATGGGCGGAGGGTATGAACACGGGAGTGTAAAGGTTCCCTTCCGAGCCAGTATCGAAATACACGAACGCGGATACCTACAGGATGCGTTTGCCGAACGCGCTGGCCGCGAGCTCGACCGCCAGCTCTGCGGTCTCGTTGTGCTGGTCGAGGGTGGGGTTGACCTCGACCAGCTCCATCGAGCGCATGCCGCCGTCGGCGGCGACCTCCTCCATCGCGTGGTGGGCCTCGCGGTAGTCGACGCCGCCCCGGACGGGGGTGCCGACGCCGGGCGCGATCGTCGGGTCGAGCCAATCCAGATCCAGGCTGACGTGGTAGCCGTCGGTGCCGTCGCTCGCGACCGCGAGCGCGTCGTCGACCACCTCGTCGAGCCCGCGGTCGTCGATCTCCGACATCGTGAACGCGCTGATCTCGCTGTTCCGGAGCAGTTCGCGCTCGGCGTCGTCGACCGAGCGCAGGCCGACGATCGCGACGTTCGCCGGGGAGAGCGACGGCGCGTTGGCCCAGTCGACGCCCGCCCACTCCTTCACGCCCAGCAGCGCCGCAAGCGGCATCCCGTGAACGTTGCCCGATGGCGTCGTCGTCGGCGTGTTCAGGTCGCCGTGGGCGTCGAACCAGATAGCGCCGATATCGGCGTCGGCTGCCGACCCGGAGACGGTGCCGATGGCGATCGAGTGGTCGCCGCCCAACACCAGCGGCGTGGCGCCGTCCGCGATCGACCCGCGAACCTCCTCGGCCAGCCGGCTACAGACGTCCTCGGTCTCCCGGAGGAACCGGGCTTTCCCTTCGCTGGGCGTGCGGTAGTGGGCGTCACGCTCCTCAGCACGCGGCACGAGCAGGTCGCCCGCGTCCTCGTCGTCGACGCCGGCCTCGGAGAGCCCCTCACTCAGTCCGCCGTAGCGGATCGCCGACGGTCCCATGTCGACCCCGCGCCGGTCCTGCCCGTAGTCCGTCGGTGCGCCGATGATCCGCACCGACTGCTGACGCTTCTCGGAGTTTTCGGACATACGCGCCGGTACGCCACCCGTGGGGTTAGCTTCCCGGGGTTCAGTCCGGCAGTCGATCCCCGGCCGGTTCTCCCTGCTGGGGGCCGTTCGACAACGCTCCACCGCGAATTTCGATATTGCAGTATAGAGTTTACAAGTCGCCGCAGCGTCACGGGAACTCGACCGAACAGCGCCAGTCCACGGCGAGCGAGGAATTAAGCACCCACAGACCTCGGTTGCTGCCGTGAAACAACGGCTGTTCGACGACGTCGACGACCTTACCGACCGGATGGACGACCTCGCGGTCGATCTCTGGGAGCACCCGGAGTTGGGGCTCCACGAGGAGCGTGCGAGCAGGCTACTCAGCGAGACACTGGCCGACGCCGGGTTCGACGTCACCACCGGCGTCGGCGACATGCCGACGGCGTTCGTCGCGAGCTACGGCGTCGGGGACGGGCCGACGGTCGGTGTTCTCGGCGAGTACGACGCACTTCCCGGCCTCTCACAGGCGGTCACGACGGAGCGCTCGCCGATCGAGCCCGGCGGACCGGGCCACGGCTGCGGCCACAACCTGTTCGGAACCGCGGGCGTCGGCGCCGCGATCGCCGTCGCCCGGGCACTGGATCGCGGTGATGTCGAGGGGGAAGTCCGGTTCTACGGCTGCCCCGCCGAGGAGACGTTGGTGGGGAAGACGTTCATGGCCCGTGAGGGCGCATTCGACGACCTCGCGGCCGCCGTGACGTGGCACCCGAGCGACCACACCGCACCGCAGCGCGGTAGTTCGCTCGCGATGGACTCGCTGTCGTTCACCTTCGAGGGCGAGAGCGCCCACGCTGCGGCGTCGCCCGAATCCGGCCGGAGCGCGCTCGACGGCGTCCAGCTGCTCAACACGGGCGTCGAGTACATGCGCGAACACGTCCCGGAGGAAGTGCGCGTCCACTACAACGTCCAGGAGGGTGGCGATGCGCCCAACGTCGTGCCCGCGGAGGCGTCGGTCTGGTACTTCGTTCGTGCGCCGACGCGAGACGGTGTCGAGCGCGTCACTGACTGGCTGCGCGAGATCGCGGCGGGCGCGGCGACGATGAGCCGGACCGAAGTGAGCGAACGCTACTACACGGGCGTCCACCGGCTCGTCTCCAACTCGGTCATCGCGGATACGTTCCGAGAGAACATGGCCGAACTCGGTCCCGTGACGTTCGGCGAGGAGGAACGCGAACTCGCTGCCGAACTCCAAGAGACGTTCCCCGAGGGGGCGATCGCGGATCGGCTCGCGGAGTTCGACCCGCCACACGACGACGCGGCCGCCGACGCCGCGCTGTACGGCGAACCGATGGACGCCTTCGACGAGGGCGACCCCGGTGGCGGGAGCACCGACGTCGGTGAAGTAAGCCAGATCACGCCTACTGCGCAGTTCCGCGCAACGACGTGGGCGTTGGGCACGCCCGGCCACTCCTGGCAGGCCGTCGTCGCGAACGGTGACTTCGGCCGGACGGCGCTGCCCTACGTGGCGAAACTGCTCGCCGGCTCGACGCTCGACCTGCTGACCGACGCGGAGCGACTCGCCGCCGCACGCGAGGAGTTCGAACGCGAGGTCGACGGTTACGAGAACCCGCTCCCCGCGGATGCGGAGCCGCCGTTCGAACTCACACGATGATCGACGTCAACGGGACCAAACCAGGCAGAGTCGTTTATCGACGTGAGACGTACCGAATGAGCAATATCAACAATTACGGTACGTATCTTCGGCAGTATCCCGGTACTGTTCTAGAGGATTAGGGCACTAATCCCAGTTACCGGTACGTTGATGTGCCCGGCGGCGGACGCTCGTTCTATGGGTGAGGACGCCGACAGCGAGACAGTGCAGGTCAAAACGCGAGTACCCGCACACCAGCGTGAACGGTGGCGGGAGGCTGCCGACGAACTCGGGATGAGCCAGAGCGAGTTCGTCCGCACGATGGTACAGGCGGGCCGGAACGGCTTCGACTCCTCCGACGAGCCGGGAGGAACGAGCAACCCCGAGGAAGGCACTCCTTCGGGCTCGAACCCTGGGGGAGACGCCCTCGAAACGCGTGTCCACGAAGTTCTCTCTTCTGAGGAGGCTGTCGGTTGGGACGAACTCGTCGACGCGGTGCTGGGTGACTTCGAGGACCAGCTCGATCGGATCACACAGGAGTCAGAGCAGATCCGCTACAGCGGCAGGGACGGGGGGTACGTGCTCGATGGCGAGTAGATCTCCCGACGCCGAGGTGGCCGACCCGGTCGGCTACTACCTCGAAGATATGGAGATGCACGGTCGGGCCGAGCGCACTCGCGACGCCTACGAACGAGTGCTTCGGGGGTTCGCCGAGTTCCTGGAAAGTCGGTCCACCGATCCCGGATCCGCCGGCCACCGAGACTGCCTGGCGTGGCTCCACTCCCTGCGGTCCGAGCTCTCCCCGAGCACCGTCGCCACCTACGCCACGACGGTCAATCGGTTCTACGACTACATGACCCGAGTGGGCGCCTTCGAGCAGAACCCGATGGCGCTGGTGATGGAGGAGATGGACGAGTCGATCGAGAAAGATCCCGAACGTCGCGACGTCGACGTCGCGACGATGGGGCAGTTCCTCGGCCGAATCTCTCACCCGCTCCACCACGCAATCGTCTTGACGCTGTTGAAAACCGGGATGCGCGTCGGCGAGCTCTGTAACCTCGACTGCCGGGACCTCCGTATATCCAAGCCCGGGCTGGCGGGGTACGATCTCGACGGGCGCCCACAGCTCGACGGGCGCGGCGACGCCATCTACGTCGACAGCGCGCCCGCCCGTGGGGAGCAGTACAACGGCGAGATCCGCGAGGAGTCGAACAAGCGTAAGCGGTCGACGGTGATCCCCGTTGACGACGAACTCCGGCGCGGGCTCCGGCGTTGGCTGGCGATCCGACCGGACACGCCGTCGCCGGCGGAACCGTTGTTCGTCTCGACCGCGGGCGACTGGGGCGAACGGCTCACCGCACGCTCGGTCAGACACTACGTTCGGACGTACGCCGAGGAGATGGGCTGGTACGAACCCGGGGCGGGTGCGGGCGAGAACGTCACTCCCCACTACTTCCGGCACTTCTTCACCACGCATCTCCGCGATCGCACCGGTGACCGCGGCGTCGTGAAGTACCTCCGGGGGGACGTTGCCAGCGACGTGATCGACACCTACACCCACAACTGGGGGGACCAAGTTCGAGAGACGTACGTCGCGAACATCTACCGGTTCGACTGAGCGGCGAGCAGCGAACACGTAAACTGTATACTGCGATACCAAATGTTCCGGGGGAAGATTCAACTTCGCCCCGCCACGAGAGCGGCTGTGCCCTCCCGCAGAGCGTTCCTCGCGGCCGTAGGCGTGAGTATCGGCCTCGGCGGCTGCCTCTCCAGTGGTCTCCCGGACAGCGAACTCGACGGTGTCGGCGGCGAGTGGCGAATGGCCGGTCGCGACGCGGCACACACACGTCGTGTCGAAGACGGGCCCGGCGACCCAACGACGGTCTGGGGACGAGAACTAGACGGCACGCGGGCTGTCGGAGCGCCCGTGCTCGCCGACGAACGGCTGTACGTCCCCGCCGACGCCGTGACGCCGGAGTCACGCTCCTTCAACCGACTCTACTCCCTCGGTGCGCGGACCGGCGAGACGTACTGGTGGGCGCCGCTCCGGATCGACCTCAACGGCCCGCCGGCAGTCGTCGGCGATCGGATCCTCGTGAGTGGGAAACGGTCGCTCGAACGCGGCCGGCTGGTCTGTTTCGGATCGCGCTACGGCGAGGAGGAGTGGCTGTACGACGTGGACGCACGGCTCACCGCTCCGCCGACCGTCGACGGCGGTGTCGCGTACGTTCCGGACTGGAGCGGTACCGTCCACGCGCTGTGGGTCGCGGACGGATCGGTTCTCTGGTCACAGCAGATCGAAGACACAACCGAGCAGGGGAACACGACGTTCACCACCCCGGCCGCAGTCGACGGCGACACGCTGTACGTCGGCTCGAACTCCGGGGCGACGGGGATCGTCGCGCTGGAAACCGACGACGGCGAGGAGCAGTGGCGTGCGGAAACGGACCCCGTGACGGGCGGGCCGGTCGTCGACGGAGATCTACTCGTCGTACAGAGCTACGGACTCGTCATCGCCTACGGGACCGACGGCGAGCGGCGATGGGTGTTCAACGTTCTCGACAGCGAGAATCAGCCGTTGGCCGTCGACGACGAGCACGTCTACGCCGTCGGCCGCGGGACGGTGTACGCGATCACCCGTGACGGAGCGGAGGCGTGGACGTCCGAGCGGGACGGACGAGTCGGCATCCCGACGGTCGTCGGTGACAGTCTGCTCCTCCGCGGGGAGGGCCGACTGACGGCGCTCTCGACGGCGACGGGGGAGGAGCAGTGGTCCAGATCGACCGAGGGAGTGGGCGAAGTCGTCGCGAGCCCGGACGCGCTGTTCGTCACTGGTGACGGCGGACGGCTACTGGCGTTGGGCGAGCCGTAAGCGATCGCAAGAAGAGGTTCTCAAGCGATGTCCCGGGAGGTGTCGATGTTGACGCTCTCGGCCAGCCGGAGCTTGATCGGCTCGGAGAGCGCCTTCCCGCCGCGGAACTTGGGTATCACGAGGCGGTTCTCCACCTCGGCGTTGGTGACGGTCGTCTGCAGGTCGAACACGACGTCCGCGACGTGGGCGGTCAGGTCGCGGTGGTTCGGCACGTCGACGCCGTTCAGCCCGTGGAGGATCGCGACGCCGCCGGTGTTGACCATCACGGTCTGGAGTTCGTTGAGGAACCGCCGGTAGCGCCCCCGGTCGTAGCGCTCCAGCGCGTCGACCACGTCGACGATCAGCGTCGCTTCCTCGGGGAGCGTCCCGATCAGGCGGTTCGCCCGGTCCAGCGGCGCGTCACCGCCCACGTCGCGGATCGTCGGGTCCCCCGTCCGGGTGGTAGTCCGGTCGATCGCGTCGGTCACGGCCTGATCGGATCGGACGGTCGTGAGGTAGAGGGTCTGCCGCTCGGCGGTGAGCTCGTAGAGGAACAGCTCCGACTGGCTTGCGGGCTCGGCGGAGAGCAGCACGATCGAGCCCGCCGGGAGGCCGCCCTCGATCTCGCGATCGAGGACGTTGATGCCGGTCGAGAGCCGTCTCGCCATAGACGCTGATACTGGTTTGTGGACCAAAAGCGTTCCGTGCAGCTGTCAGGCGCTCAGAACGACGCTGTGGTGTCGCGGAGCGCGGTCGCGGCCGCCTCGTAGCGCTCGCTGACCCGTCGGTCGTCGAGCGGCCGGCCCGCGACGTCCGGGACGACGCCGAGAAGTGGGCAGCCGAGCAGCTCCGCGGCGTTCGGCGGGCGGGCGAGCGTGCGAGTGAGCACAGCGCCGACGACGGGCGTGCCGACTGCACGAGCCATCGACGCCGTCTTGGCGGCGTCCCGCAGCGCCGGCGCACAGGCGGTGCTCACCAGCACGACGCCGTCGGCAACCCGGAGCGGCATCGCGGCGTCGACGCCCGCACCTGCGGGCGTGTCGACGAGCGTTGAGGCGTCGGTCTCTCGCTCACGGAGGCGTTCGAGTCGCTGATCGAGCGAGTCGGGACCATCCTCCGGCGTGGGAAGGACACGACAGTCGTGTGCCGGACAGAGATGGGGTCCCTCCTCGGCAGGAACACCGGCGAGTGCGTGGAGGTCCGGCATGTCGCAGTCCGCGTCGACGACCAACGGACGGTCGGGGAGGGCGGCGGCGAGACCGAGCGCGGTCGTGGTCTTCCCGACACCGCCTTTGCCGCCGGCGATCGCGAGCATGGCGCTACTGGTCACGGTCTCCTGCAAAAAGTCTCGGCCGAGGGATCGTCGTGGTTAGTCCTGACAACAGCCGCCGGCTTCGCCGCCGAAGTCGACGACGAGTTCGGCGGAGATCGCGTCGTTCACTGCGTCGAGGCGTGCCTGAAACGCCTCCTGTGCGTCGAGGAACTCCGCCATCTCCGGCAGCGAGTGAAGCTCGTGTTGGGCCTGTCGGACCTCGTCGACCAGCTCCTGGTCGGCCTCGCCGGTCTTCCGGGCGGTCGTGAGTTCGGACCGGAGCGACTCGAACTCGGCAATGCGCTGTTGGGCCTCCTCGCTCTCCTCGACGGCGCGTTTGGCTGCCTCGAAGCGCTCGTACTCGTCGGTGGCGGCGATGCGTTCGCCGAGCTCGGCACCGAGATCCTCGACGGTCTTGGCGACGCTCATAATCGGGGTTGGTGACGGGCAGATTTAGGACTACCGACAGCGGTTCGATGGCCGCTGCGGGGTGGGCCACCACCTCGTTTCCGGGCGGACGACGATCCTCGCCCGGAGCCGTTTTGAGTGGCGCGTTTGAACGCCGGGCCATGTCGGTGCTGCTCGCGACCGTCGCGACGCTCGTGGCGACGGCTATCGTCTGGAAAGGGTCGGAGATGCTGGAGGAGGCCAGCGAGCAGCTCTCAACGCACTACGGGCTGCCGCCGGTGATACAGGGCTCGGTTGTCGCCGCGATCGGGTCGAGCTTCCCGGAGCTGTCGATCGCGGTGCTGTCGGCCGTGCTCCACGGGTCGTTCGACCTCGGGGTTGGCGCCGTCGTCGGGTCGGCAGTGTTCAACATCCTCGTCATCCCCGGCGTGGCGGCGCTGCTCTCCGAGGACGAGCTGAACGCCAGCCGCGACGTGGTGTACAAGGAGGCGCTGTTCTACATGCTCTCCGTCGCGGCGTTGCTGCTGGTGTTCTCGCTGGGCGTGATCTACTACCCCGCCGAGGGCTCGCGACTGGCCGCGGAGATCCCCCCGTGGCTCGGGATGGTGCTCATCGGGCTCTACGGGCTCTACGTGTTCATCCAGTACGCCGACACGGTGGAGTACGCCGCCGAGCCCCCAACAGAGTCCGTGAACGCCGGCCGACAGTGGGGGGCGCTCCTGCTCAGCCTCGTGCTCGTGCTCGTGGCGGTCGAGGGGTTCGTCTACGGCGCCGACGTGTTCGCCGCCGCGTTCGGCGTTCCGGAGGCTGTCTGGGGGCTGACCGTCGTCGCCGCCGCCACCTCGCTACCCGACACGCTGGTGTCGGTCCGGGCCGCCCGCGAGGGGCGGGGCGTGACCAGCCTCGGGAACGTGCTCGGGAGCAACGTGTTCGACCTGCTCGTCGCTGTCCCCGCGGGGATCGTGCTCGCCGGCGGCGCAGTGATCAACTACGGCGTCGCCGTCCCGATGATGACGTTCCTCGTCGTGGCGACGGTCGCGCTGTTCACCGCGCTCCGGACGGATCTCCAGCTCAGCGATCGCGAGGCGTGGGTGCTGCTCGTCTTCTACGGGACGTTCGTCTGCTGGATGCTGCTGGAGACGTTCGGCGTCCTCAACGTCGTGCCGGGGCTCTGATCGCGTCGCCCGCTCGGTTAGTCGTGCTGCTCGACGAACTGCTGTACCGCGTCGAGTTCGTCCGGGCCGATCCCGTGGCCGCCATCGAACGTGCCGAACGTCACGTCGGCGCCCGCCTCGCGCATCCCCTCTGCGGCCGCCTCGGAACGGCTGGCGGGGATGATCTGGTCGGCCGCGCCGGCGGCGACGAACACGGGCTTGCCCTCGATCCCGTCGGGCGAGCGGTCGCTGTGGGACTCCGCGAGGTAACCGTGATGGGCCGCGACCCACGCGAACGTGTCGGGCTGTTCGAGCACCAGCGAGAGGCTGGTGATCGCGCCCTGACTGAACCCCAGCAGGCCGAGACTATCGGCGTCGAGGTCGTAGGCGTCGACGGCGGCGTCGACGGACTCGGCGACCACGTCGAGGCTGCGACGGAACCCATCGGGGTCGGGCTGGCTCGACTCGAGGCCGCCGCCGGAGAGGTCGAGGTCGTACCACGTGTAGCCGCCGCGCAGGCGGTCCGGCGCGCGGAAGCTGACGACGTGGCGGTCGCCGGGCAGTCGGTCCGCGACGGGGAGGAGGTCCTGTTCGTCGGCGCCGCGGCCGTGGAGGACGAACAGGGCGTTGCCGGTGGGGTTGTCGGGTTCGCGGTGGACGTGTTCGAGCGGGATATCGGTCATTACGGGTGGGTTGGCGGGGGAGCGGTTTGAAGTTCTCCCTCGTGGCACGGATTCTGAGTGGTGGCGTTTGGTAGGAGGTCTACCGCAGTAGTCGACTGGGAGTCGTAGGGGTCGCTGCTGGCGGATTCGGTTGCGGTCGGCGCGAAGCGCGAGCGCCTCCGTGCGCGAGCCGAGCGCGAGGGACGAACGAGCGAACGCAGTGAGCGAGTGAGTCGGCTGGGGAGGTGTGTGGGCGGTGCGGTCGGGTGGGACTGAAAGGGGCTGCTTGCTCGACGACGGCGGACGACGCAAGCACCGCAGGGAGCGGAGCGACTGAGGAGCGCAGCGAGTCCCCCGAGTCGAGCAAGCAGGGGCTTTCACGGTGTTCCAAGAAAGACCAGTAGAGCGGTCACCCCGAACGGATTTCCAGAGAACGAACACTAACCTCCAGAACCAGAATCCATCCAACACCGAGACTGCCGGACCACCGGGTTGATAAGCGACCCAACACAGCCAACGAGTATGGACGAGGAGGTCCCGGACCAGTACGACCCGCGGGCGGTGGAGGACACCGTCTCGGCGTACTGGGACGACCACGACGCCTACGAACGGACCAAGGAGGCACACGCCGACGACCCACCATTCTTCTTCGTCGACGGCCCGCCGTACACCTCGGGGCAGATGCACCTCGGGACGGCGTGGAACAAGACCCTCAAGGACGCCGTCATCCGCCGGAAGCGGATGGAGGGCCACCACGTCACCGACCGGCCGGGGTACGACATGCACGGCCTGCCGATCGAGACGAAAGTCGAGCAGGAGCTCGGCTTCGACTCCAAGCAGGACATCGAGGAGTACGGGATGGAGAAGTTCATCGAGGAGTGCAAGCGCTTCGCCGTCGAGAACCGCGAGAACATGGACGAGGACTTCCAGTCCATCGGCGTCTGGATGGACTGGGAGAACCCCTACCAGACCATCTCGCCGGAGTACATGGAGTCCGCCTGGTGGGCGTTCTCACAAGCCCACGACAACGGGCTCGTCGAACAGGGGAAGCGTTCGATCACGCAGTGTCCGCGGTGTGAGACCGCGATCGCGAAAAACGAGGTCGAGTACCATCAGGTCGAGGACCCGTCGATCTACGTGCAGTTCCCGCTTGCCGACCGCGAGGGCAGCCTCGTCGCGTGGACGACGACACCGTGGACCGTCCCCGCGAACACGTTCGTCGCCGTCGACGAGGCCGCGACGTACGCCAAGGTGCGTGCCGAGAAGGACGGCGGGACGGACGTGCTGTACGTCGCAACCGACTGCGTCGAGGACGTCCTGAAGAAGGGCCGGTACGACGAGTACGAGATCGAAGCGGAGCTCGCCGGCGAGGAACTGGTCGGCTGGCAGTACGACCACCCGCTGGCCGAGGAAGTGCCCGAGCACCCCGACTTCGTCGGCGCCGGCGAGGTGTACCACGCCGACTACGTCGAGACCGACCGCACGGGGCTGGTCCACTCCGCGCCCGGCCACGGGCAGGAGGACTTCGAGCGTGGCGACGAGCTCGGGCTGGACATCTTCTGCCCCGTGGGCGGCGACGGCGTGTACGACGAACGCGCCGGCAAGTACGCCGGCCAGTTCGTCCGCGACGCCAACGAGGAGATCATCGACGACCTCCGCGAGAACGGCTACCTGCTCGCCCACGAGACGTACACGCACGACTACGGGCAGTGCTGGCGGTGTGACACGGACATCATCTTCCTCGCGACCGAGCAGTGGTTCGTCACCGTCACCGACGTGAAGGAGGACCTGCTCGAGAACATGGCGGACAGCGAGTGGCACCCGCCGGAGGCCCGGGACAACCGCTTCCGGAACTTCATCGAGGACTCGCCGGACTGGAACGTCTCCCGGCAGCGCTACTGGGGGATCCCGATCCCGATCTGGACCCCCGAGGACAGCACCGCCGAGGAGACGACCGAGGAGGACTGGATCGTCGTCGGCACGCGCGAGGAGCTCGCCGAACGCGCCGATCAGGACGTTGCCGCCGAGGAGCTCGACCTCCACCGGCCGACCGTCGACGACCTCACGATCACCGAGGGAGGCACGACCTACACGCGCGTTCCGGACGTGTTCGACGTGTGGCTGGACTCCTCCGTCGCCTCGTGGGGGACGCTCGACTACCCCAGCGAGGACGACGACTTCGAGGAGTTCTGGCCCGCCGACGTGATCGTCGAGGCCCACGACCAGACCCGCGGGTGGTTCTGGTCCCAGCTGGGCATGGGCACCGCCGCAGTCGATCAGGTGCCGTACGACGAGGTCGTGATGCACGGGTTCGCGCTGGACAGCGACGGCCGGAAGATGTCCAAAAGCCTCGGCAACATCGTCACGCCCCACGAGGCCATCGAGGAGGTCGGCCGCGATCCGCTCCGGGCGTACCTGCTCCAGCACGACCAGCACGGCGCGGACCTGCGCTTCGAGTGGGACGGGCTCGACGAGATGCAGTCGACGCTCAACATCCTCTGGAACGTGTTCCGGTTCCCGCTGCCGTACATGGAGCTGGACGACTACGACCCCGGCGAGGCCGACCTCGACGACGGCGAACTCAGTGTCGTCGACGAGTGGGTGCTCTCCCGGCTCCAGACGGTCGAGCAGGAGACCGAAGCGGCGTGGGACGAGTACGCCGTCCACGACGCGCTGAACACGCTGCTCGACTTCGTGACCGAGGACGTGAGTCGGTTCTACGTGAAGGCGATCCGCGAGCGCATGTGGGAGGAGTCCGACTCCGCGAGCAAGCGCGGCGCGTACGCGACGCTCTCGACGGTACTGAACGAAGTCGTCCGCCTGCTCGCGCCGTTCACGCCGTACCTGGCCGACCGGATGTACCAGACGCTCGACGGCGAGGCCGACACGGTGCACATGCTCGAGGCGCCGACGCCGGACGACGACCTGCACGACCCCGAACTGGAGCGAAACATGGCCGTGCTCCGCGACGTGGAAGAGGCCGCCGCGAACGCCCGCCAGCAGGGCGGTCGGAAGCTCCGCTGGCCCGTCCAGGAGGTCGTGATCGAGACCGACGACGAGGCGGTCGGCAACGCGATGCGCGACCTCGAAGAGCTGTTCCTCGAACGCGTGAACGCCCAGCGGCTCACCGTCACCGACAACTACGAGGCGCTCGTGGAGATCGCGGACCCGCAGATGAGCGTGATCGGCCCCGCGTTCGGCGGCGACGCTCAGGACGTGATGGCCGCGGTCCGCGGCGAGCCCCGCGAGGCTGTCGAGGGCGGCGTCGAGGTGAACGGCGAGACGGTCGACCTGACCGACGAGATGGTCGAGTACGAGACCGAACCGCCCGAGCACGTCTCCGGCGCGGCGTTCGAGAACGGGCACGTCTACGTGAACACCGAACTCACCGAGGAGATCGAGCGCGAGGGGTACGCCCGCGACCTGATCCGTCGGGTGCAGGAGACCCGCAAACGGCTCGAACTCGACGTGGAAGAGGAGATCCGCGTCGCGGTCGAGATCGACGACGACCGCGTGGCCGGCTTCTTCGACGACCGCCGCGATCTGGTGGCGGAGGAGGTCCGAGCCGCCGAGTTCGTCGACGTGAGCGAGATCGACGGGGACGGTGGCCTCGTCGAGGAGTGGGAGATCGAGGGCGTCGCGGTGACGATCGGCGTCGAGCCCGTCGACGACTGAACGACCGGCTCCCGCTGCGAACTTTTTTGACCGATACCGGGACCAGCCCGTCGCGTGACCTAATCACCGCGGCGCGACGAACACGGCGGGAGTTCGGAGCCCGTCGCGCCGACCAGCCCCTCCGACTGTTCGCTACTCGCCGACCACGTCGCTGTCGGCCGGCCCGACCGCGCCGAACTCCCGAGCCAGCTCGTCGAGCCGCTCGGGGTCGCCCGCTCCCGGGAGCGACTCCTCGGCGGTTCGGCAGCGCTCCTCGACGCCCAACGCTCCACAGACCCGGTCGGTCACGGCTTCGGCCATACGTCGGTAGGTCGTGAGCTTCCCGCCGACGACGCTGACCAGCCCCGGCGCATCGTCGTGAGCGACGACCGCGAAATCCCGCGAGATACCCCGCCCTTCGCGGGTGAGTTCGTCTGGTTCGTACAGCGGTCGGAGCCCCCAGTACGTGCGCTCGACTGCGGCGTCGGCCAGCGCCGGCAGCATCGCGGCACACTCCGCCAGCGTCCGCTCTACCTCCCAGTCCTCGCGCTCAAACGCGTCGGGGTCGTCGACGGCGACGCTGGTCGTCCCGAGAACGGCCTGTTCGCCGTGCGGGACGACGATGTCGCCGTCGGCCGGCTCGCGACACCGGTTGAGAACCGGGCCGAGCCCCGGGTAGTCGACTACCACCATCACCCCCCGGGTCGGGCGCATCCCCAGTTCGGTGCCGGCCATCGCGGCGACCTCGCCCGCCCACGGACCCGCGGCGTTCACCACCCAATCCGCGGCGATCGTGGGGCCAGCGTCGACGTGAACAGCGAGTCGTTCACTATCCGAGCCGGCGTCGATGTCGGCCACCGGCGATCCAGTGTAGATGCTCGCGCCGTGGTCGCGGGCGCTCGCCGCTGTCGCGCTCACGAGCCGTGCGGGGAACACGACGCCGTCCGGGACGGCGAACCCCTCCTCGACAGCTTCGGTGATCCCGGGAACGCGCTCGCGGATCTCCCCGGGATCGAGGCGTGTCGGCTCCATCCCGATCTCCCGGCAGGCGTCGAGCTTCCGCCCGAAGTACGCCGGGTCGTCGTCCGCGAGCCGGACGAACAGGCCGCCGGACTCGGCGACACAGCCGGGGGCTATCTTGCGGAGAGTAAGGTTCTCCCGTAGGCAGTCGGCGGCGCCCTCCGGGTCGGACTCGGCGTACCGGGCGCCGCTATGGAGCACCCCGTGTGAGCGGCCCGACGTGCCGGCGTTCAGCCCCCCACCGCGTTCGAGCAGCGCCACGTCGACGCCACGCATCGCGAGGTCGCGAGCGACGCCGACGCCGGTCGCGCCGCCGCCGATTACGGCTACCTCCGTCTCGACAGTCATCGACGGCATTCGATCGCGCCGGGACTTCAGCGTTCCCGCTCGGATCGAAAGAGTCGACCCAGCGGCGGCCCAAGCGGAACGCGTGCACGTCCACGTGAACGCCGCCGAGAGCGTCGACGGGAAGCTCTCAACACGCGAGCGCGAGCAGGTGGCGATCTCCGGCCCGGCCGACTTCGACCGGATGGACGAGCTCCGGGCAGGGGTCGACGGCGTGCTCGTCGGGGTCGGCACCGTGCTGGCGGACGATCCAGGGTTGACGGTCAAGGACGGCGACCGGCGCGCCCGACGGGAACGGGGCGGGGAGTCGGCGAACCCTGCCCGTGTAGTTGCGGACTCCCGCGCACGAACGCCGCCGGACGCGGAAGTGTTGGACGACGCGGCCCCGACGTACGTGCTCGTGACCGATGACGCCGACGAGGCGGACGTGGCAGCGCTCTCGTCGGCCGACGCGACCGTGATCACGGCGGGGTCGGGACGAGTCGACCTCGCTGCGGCGTTCGACCGCCTCGAAGCACACGGCATCGAGCGTCTTCTGGTCGAGGGCGGCGGCGAACTCATCTTCTCGCTGTTCGACGCCCGCCTCGTCGATCGGCTGACCGTCTACGTCGGCTCGGTCGTGATCGGCGGCCGGGACGCACCGACGCTCACAGACGGCGAGGGGTTCACCGACCCCGACTCCTTCCCGGAGCTATCGCTGACGGACGTCGATCGGGTCGACGACGGCGTCGTGTTGACCTACGACGCCTGAGTATCGTCAGTCGAAAGCGGCGACGAGTTCGTCGTGGGCCTTGCCGTTCGAGGCGATGATGCCGGCGTCGCCGGGCGTCCAGCGGTCCCCGTCGAGGTTGGTGACGGTGCCGCCCGCCGCCCGGACCATGTGGACGCCGCCGACGGTGTCCCACGGCGAGAGCTCGACTCCAGAAACGGCGGCGTCGAGCTCCCCGGCGGCGACCGAGGAGAGCGCGTACTGCGAGCTCCCGAAGCGGCGGCTATCGCCGAACTCCTCGGCGATGGTGGAGATGTACTCCGCCAGCTTACGGCGGTCGCGGGGCTGGAGACCGAAGATCGGGTTGATCGTGAACGTCTCTGGGTCCGCCCGAGTGCTCACAGTGCAGGGCTCGCCGTTGCGCATCGCCCCGTCGGCGGCGGCGGCAAAGCTGTCGCCCAGCGCGGGGAACTCGTTAACTGCGGCGACGGCGTCGCCGTCCTCGACCGCGGCGACCGCACAGCCCCAGACCCGGTTGCCCGCGACGAAGTTGTTGGTGCCGTCGATCGGGTCGACGACCCACGCGGTGCCGCTCTCGGGGAGGCTCGTTCGTGTCTCGACGTCGGGGAGCTCCTCCTCGCCGACGATCACCGCGTCGGAATCGTCCTCGCGGAACATCCCCACCACGTGACGCTGGACCTCGCGGTCGAACTCCGTCACGGAATCGAGTGCGTTCTTCTTCGTCTCGACGGTCAACGGCCCGCGGAACCCCCCGTGTGCGACCTCGGCGCCCGCTCTGGCGGCCTCACGGGCGAGTGTCAAGCGTGTGCTGCTGTCCATACCACCCCGTGTCTCACCCAGAGGCAAGGGTCGTTCGGTCCACCCGCTGAGGCGTTCGTCTGTCGGACGGTTGGGACGAACCCTTATTAGCCATCGCGGCCCAATTCGGTACGATGGACGTAGACAAACACGCCGACGAGCTCGCCTCCGCTCTCGGTGTTGACAAACAGGAGGTCAAAGAGGATCTGGAGAACCTCCTCCAGTACAGCGTTCCGATCGACGAGGCCAAACAGAGCGTCCGCCGGAAGCACGGCGACGGTGGCGGCGGCGACGCCACCCCCGAGTCGCTCGACGTGACCGACCTGACGACCGAGCACGACAACGTCACCGTGACGGTTCGGGTGCTCACGAAAGGGACGCGCTCGATCCGGTACCAGGGCGACGACATCACCATCCGCGAAGGCGAGTTCGCCGACGACACGGGCACCGTCTCCTACACCGCGTGGCAGGAGTTCGGCTTCGAGCCCGGCGACACGGTCACCGTCGGCAACGCCGGCGTCCGAGAGTGGGAAGGGAGCCCCGAGCTCAATTTGGGTGACAGCACCAGCGTCGCGCTGGAGAGCGAGGAGCTCGACGTACCGTACGAAGTCGGCGGCGATCGCGACCTGATCGAACTGGAACCCGGTGATCGCGGGCGTACCGCCGAGGTACAGGTCGTCGAGGTCGAGGAACGGACAATCGACGGCCGGGACGGCGAGACAGAGATCCTCTCTGGAGTCATTGGCGACGAGACCGGTCGGCTCCCGTTCACCGACTGGGACCCACACTCCGAGATCGAGACGGGCGAGAGCGTCCGGCTCGAGGACGTGTACGTCCGGGAGTACCGCGGGGCGCCCTCGGTAAACGTCTCGGAGTTCTCGACGGTGACGGCGCTTGAGCAAGCCGTCTCCGTCACCGACTCGGCGCCGTCGATGTCGATCGGTGAGGCCGTCACCGGCGGCGGCCTGTTCGACGTGGAGCTTTCCGGCAACGTGATCGAGGTCCGGGACGGATCCGGGCTGATCCAGCGCTGTCCCGAGTGTAACCGCGCGATCCAGAACGGCGAGTGTCGCTCCCACGGCGACGTGGAGGGCGAGGACGACCTCCGGACGAAGGCCATTCTCGACGACGGCACGGGGACGTGTACGGTGATCCTCGGCCGCGAACTGACCGAGGAGATCTACGGCGGCGACCTCGACGACGCCCGCGAGGCCGCCCGCGAGGCCATGGACCGCGAGGTCGTCGCCGAGACGATCGCCGGGGCGCTGGTGGGCGACGCCTACCGCGCCCGCGGCTCGCTCTCGGTCGACGAGTACGGCGCGAACATGAACGCCGACGCGTTCGAGCCCGTCGGAGAGGATCCCGAGACGGAAGCACGTGAGCTGCTCGCGGAACTGGGGGTGGGCGCATGAGCGCCGACTCCGGCCCGGGTAACCGCGAGATCGCCCGCCGGCTGTTCGCCGCGGAGTTCGACGACGCCACGCTCTCCTACTCCGAGAGCGACGAGGAGCGCGCGCCGAACTACGTCGTGACGCCGACAGGCGCGCGCGTGAACCGCCTGTTCGCTGTCGGCGTCCTGACCGAGGTCGAGGAGGTCAACGAGGACAGCCTCCGCGGCCGCGTCGTCGACCCGACGGGCGCCTTTGTCACCTACGCCGGCCAGTACCAGCCCGACGAGCACGCCTTCTTGAGCCGTGCCGAGCCGCCGACGTTCGTCGCGCTCTCGGGGAAGGCACGGACGTTCGAGCCGGAGGACTCCGACCGCGTGTTCACCTCCGTTCGTCCGGAGAGCATCAACGAAGTCGACGCCGGGACGCGGGACCGTTGGGTGGTCTCCGCGGCCGAGCGCACGCTCCACCGGATCGCTGTCTTCGCGGCCGCGCTCGACTCGGATCTCCGGGGCGACGAGCTCCGCGCGGCGCTCGAAGACGAGGGCGTCGATCCGTCGCTCGCCGCCGGGATCCCCAAGGCTATCGAGCACTACGGCACCGGAACCGCCTACCTCGAAGCGGTCCGGTCGCTCGCGGTCGAAGCAGTCGAACAGGTCGCCGGTGAGCGCGACGCCGTCGGCTCGCTGGAGGCCGAACCGAGTGACGGCAGCCCAGCGGAACTCGGGCCGCTCCCCGAGGTGGATCTCGATCTCGCCGGCGCCGAGTCGATGAGCGAAACGGCGTCGGAACCGACGGCCGACGAAACAGCGTCGACCGAGCCGAACTCGACGGACGAGGAGACGGAGCCGGCTGAACCCGAGCCGGCTGAACCAGAATCGGCCGAGTTGGAAGAAGAGGAGACAGCGGAGTCCGAAGAGCCCGAACCGGAATCAGTCGAGCCGGAGCCAGAGGAAGTCGAAGCTGACGAGGAGCCCTCCGAAGCGACCGAGGGGACGGCTCAGACGGTCGGCGACGCGGAGGCGGAAAGCCCCGAGGTCGATGAAGAAGAGTTCGAGGGGACAGAGGAGTCGACCGAGGAACTCGGGGACTTCGACGCCGGCGAATCGGTCCAAGAGACCGTCGAGGAGGAGGCCGAGGAGATCGGCGACTTCGACCCCGCGGAGACCGTCGACGACGAGGACGAGGCGCTGACCGAGGAGGAACGCCAGGAGGTCAAAGAGGAGTTCGGCACGGAGTTCTCGACCGGCAGCGAGGTCGGCGAGCCGGGCGAAGCCGGCATCGACGTGCCCTCTTCGGAGGAAGAACTCGAAGAGATCGAGGCCGAAGTGACCGGTGAGGAAGAAGAGGAAACCGAGCCGGAAGAGGAACCTGACGAGGGCGCCGCCGACCTCGATCTGGAGGACGCCGTCATCGACGCGATGAGCGAACTGGACGACGGCGACGGCGCCGACCGCGAGGCAGTCGTCGCACGCGTCGTCGACGAGCACGGCGTCGACGCCGGCGCCGTCGAGGACGCGGTGCAGGACGCGATGATGAGCGGGAAGTGCTACGAGCCCACCGACGGCACGCTCAAGGCGATCTGATGGGCGAGCCAGCGGTCGAACCCGTCCCCGGCGCGCCGGCGGCGACGCTCGATCTCGGCGACGAGCGGGCGCTCGCGATCGCGGACTACCACGCGGGGATCGAGGTCGGCCTGCGCTACGAGCGCGGCGTCGAACTCGACTCCAACGCCGAACAGCGCCGGCAACGGCTGCTCGCCCTGCTCGACCGAACGGGCGCCGATCGCGTGGTCGTGCTCGGGGATCTGGTCCACCGGATCGCCGAGCCCGACGGCACAGAGGCCGAGGAGGTTCGGGACCTGCTCGACGCGCTCGACGCGCGTGCAGTGCCGCTCACGCTCGCGAAGGGGAACCACGACGGCGGCATCGCCGACGTGTTCCCCGACCGGATCGACCTGCTCCCTGCCGAGGGCGCACGGGTCGGGTCGGTGGGGCTGGTCCACGGCCACACGTGGCCGAACACCGAGGCGCTCTCGGCGTCGACGCTCTGTATGGGTCACGAGCACCCGTCGGTTCGGCTGACCGACGAGGTCGGTGGAAGCCGGGTCGAGCGGGCGTGGCTCCGCGGGCCGCTCCGCCCGGAGCCGTTCCGCGACGCCCTCGGCGACGACGCCGACGAGCTCGCGTGGAACGAGCCGGAGTTAGTGGTGTTCCCCGCGTTCAACGACCGCTCCGGCGGGACGTGGATCAACGTCGAAGGAGAGTCGTTCCTCGCACCGTTCCTGCCGGCGGCACTGGAGAGCGGCGAGGCGTACCTGACCGACGGCACGCGGCTCGGCCCGTACCGGGAGGTCTGAGTCGGGCTACCCGACGCGGTCGAACGCCTCGCGAAGTCGGTTGGCCGAGTGAACACAGAGGGACAGGTCGGGACTGAACGACTCAATCGTGATCGTTCCGTCGAAGCCGGCCCGTGAGAGTTCTTTCGCGACCGGGTCGTAGTCGATCTCACCGTCGCCGAGCGCGAGGTGGGTGTCGCCGCGGGCCCGCACGTCGTGGACGTGGAGGTGGGTCACGAGATGGGCGTAGTCGGCGAGGAACGACTCGATCGCCGCCTGTCCGTCCTCCTCGAACGCGTGTCCCACGTCGAAACAGCAGGCCGCGCCGCAGTCGTCGAGGACGCGACCCACGGCGTCGAGATCGTAGCCGCGATCAAGCTTGCCGAGGTTCTCGAACGTCACCTCGATCCCGCGCTCGGCGCCCGCCGCGTCGAGCCGCCGGACGTTCTCCCGGAACAGGTCGAGGTCGTCGCGGCTCCCGCGGTTGGCGGTACAGTGTGCGACCGCTCGATCGGCCCCTGCCGCCGCCGCGAGATCGAGCGCCCGTTCGAAGTACGCGTGGGCGCCGTCGGCGTGTTCCGGCGGCGCGTGGACGAGCGGCTGCTCGAAAGGCAGGTGGACGATCAGATCGAGGTCGGCCGCCGCACAGCGTTCACGGACGCTCTCGGGGTCGAACTCGCGGAGCGGGACGTTCGACTCGCCGAGGGAGGGCTCGACGAACGCGAAGCTGTCGGGCGTCTCGGGGATGCGATCGAGGAACGGGCCGACGCTGTTGCCGTACTGCATCGTTTCCCACTCCCGGCGGTCCGGGGTAGGTTTTCGGGTTCTCAGAGCAGCAGCGCGACCGTCCCGACCGCCGCGGCGACGACGGCCGCCCACCAGATCGGCGTCCGCTCGTCGGGGCCGCCGATCCACTCGGGACGAACCACGCCGACGAGTGCGACCAGCGTCAACAAGGAGAAGCCGGCGAGCGCGGCGACGTTTCCGGGCCAGACGCCGACCCGCGTGACTGCGATCGCCCACGAGAGGCTCTGCGTGAGGCCGAGCCAGCAGAGGGCGAGCCAGAACGTGCGACGGGGCGTGAACTCCACGACGGGGAGGGCGGGCGCGGCGACCGAAAAGCTGGCGGGCGAAATCCTCAAGCCGGCGGCGGGAGAGCCGCGGGTATGGAGATCCGCGACGCCGTTCCCGCCGACGCCGACGCCGTCGCCGCCGTCGCCCGAGAGTCGTGGCACGCCGCCTACGACGACCTGCTCGGCGCGGAGACGGTCGATGCGACGGTCGAGGAGTGGTACGGTACCGAGTCGCTGCGGGAGGAGATCCGGGAGGCGAATGCGGCCGACAGCGCTTGCTTCCTCGTCGCCGACGACGACGGCGTGGTCGGCTTCGCCAACGCCGGTCCGGCACGGGACTGGGCGAGCGACCCCGACGGCCCGGACGCCTTCTTCTCGCGGCTCTACGTCGCCCCCGAGCAGTGGGGTGGCGGCGTCGGCAGCGAACTGACCGCCCACGTCGTCCGCCGGCTCCGCGCGGCGGGCCACGAACGCGTCTGGCTGGAGGTGTTCGACGGGAACGAACGGGGTCGCGGGTTCTACGAGTCCCTCGGCTTCGAGCGGATCGGGAGCGTCACCGAGTCGTTCGGCGGGAGCGAGGTGACGACGCTGCATCTCGCGGCGCCGCTGTCACGGCTGGTCGAAGCGACGCCGTCGGTCGAATAGGCTGCCGCCGGCGGAAGCTTCATACGCGCACCCGTCCTCACGCCGGCAATGAGCGATCTCCTCCGCACGCCCGACCGGCGCGTCTGCGAGCGCTGCGGGCGGCTCGAACGCTACGACGACGGTGTATGGCGGGCCGACCGGCTCGGCGAGGTGTACTGCATCCACGAGTGGGACATCGACGGCACGTTCGTCCCGATCGAGGGCGAGTCCGCGGCCGCGGCCGAGAAGTGCTGAGCCGACGAGCTACGCGTCGTCTTCTGCCCGCTCCCTGACCGCCCGGAGTGCGTCGATCGTCCCGTCGACGTAGCGGCGTTCGAGGACGTGATCCGCGGCGGCTTTCGCGGTCTCGTCGGCGTTCGCGACCGCGTAGGACTCGCCGACGGTCTCGAACGTCGAGGCGTCGTTCTCGCTGTCGCCGACGGCGACGAACTCGCCCGGCTCGTAGCCGAGCGTCTCCGCGACGCCGGTCAGCGCCGCACCCTTGCTGGCGTCCGCGCTCTTGAGGTGGTAGGCGTACCCCGAGTCGACGAACTGCAGGTCGAACTCCGCGGCGACCGCACGGAGCAGCGCCTCGTCGGCGGTCCGGCTGACTGCCACCTCGGTCTCGCGCCAGCGGTTCACGGTGTCGACACCGTCCCAGCCGAGCTCGCCGCCGCGCTCCTCGAACGCCGCGACGGCCGCGTCCACGCGCTCGGGGTCGCCCGCGTACTCGACGTGCCCGTCCGCGAGCGCGACGCCGCCGTTCTCCGCGATCACCCGCTCGGGGATGCCGGCGAACTGACAGAGCGCGACGGGGTAGGGGAACGCCTTCCCGGTCGCCAGCACGACCGGCGCCCCCCACCCCGCGAGCAGCGAGAACGCCCGCGGCGCGATCGTGTGCTCGGGCGTGGTGAGCGTGCCGTCGATGTCCAGCGCCAGCGGCGGAACCATCGGTTCGGTGTCGGGCAGTGGGGCGGAAAACCGTCCCGGTCGGGCTCAGCCTTCCTCGCGCTCTCGGGCGAGACGCTGGAGGCCGTCGGCGGCGGCTTCGACGGCCCGCAACAGCCGCCAGCCGCCGTAGGAAGCGAGGAGTAAGGTTCCGAACAGTGCCGGGATCACCGGGTCCCCGAGGAAGAACAGGCTCGCGGCGGCGACGAAGAGCAACCAGAGTGCCAGAACGGCCTTCACCCGGAGAGAGAGTCTCGGCGGGGTGTAGCGGGACACGGGCAGGGATCGTCCCCGGGTCACAAACCGATTTCGACTGTGCGGGAGAACAACCCTTTTCGCCGTGGCCCCGGAACCCGGGGGTATGGCAGACGAACCCGACGAGACCGAAGAGAGCGAGGGCGAGGAGGAGAAGTCGTTCCGCGAGCGCGTCGAGGAGATCCGCGAGCGCCGCGAGGAGGAGCGCGAGGAGGGCGAAGCCCCCGGTCCGGAGGGGATGGGCGGCGGCCCGCCCGGCATGGGCGGCGAGGGCCCCGGCGGCGGCAACCCCTTCGCACAGATGATGTCCGGCATGATGGGCGGCGGTGGCGGCCCCGGCGGCATGGGCGGCGGCCCGCCCGGCATGGGCGGTGGTCCCGGCGGCATGGGCGGCGAAGCCGGCGGCGAGGACGGCGAGGGCAGCGAGCGACAGGCCCAGGCCACCGAGGACATGGTGCGTGAGGTCCGACAGCTCCGCGACGAGGTTCGAGATGCGACGCGAGAGCTTCGACGGATCGCCGACGCGCTCGAAGACTGAAGCGCCGACTCTCCCCGTTTCTCCGTATCCGAGAGCGACAGCTTCGGCGCTGTGAGGCGTCGAAAAACGAAGGCGGCGACCGATCAGTCCGCGCTGGTCGGCTGCTGGTGGAACGGCGCGCTGGCGATCCGCTCGCGGAAGGAGGGGAGCGCGTCCCGACCCTTCGAGCTCATCGCGCTCACGACCGCGAACACCTCCTTCCGGGACACCTTCACGCCGCGTTCGGTCAGCACGTCCTCGGGGTGCTCGCGGACCTCGCGGAGCGTCCCGACCGCAAGCAGGAACGGCACCGCCCACGCTTCGAGGGTGTTGCCGTCCCGCAGCGGGACGTGCTGGAGGTACGTCCCGGCGTCGTCGAGGTAGGAGCGTGCGAGGTCGGTCGTACGCCGGACGACCGAAGTCGCCCCCTCGCGTTTGGTGGGGTCGAGCACCTCCTCCTGCTCGACGCCCTCCTCGGCCAGCCACTCGGCGGGGAGGTAGACGTTGTTCTCCTCGTCGTAGTCGTCGTACACGTCCTTCGAGACGTTGACCAACTGGAGCAGCAGGCCGAACTCCTCGGCGGTGTCGTACAGCGTTCGCTCGCGCTCGTCGTCGATCTCTCCGCGGGTCACGAGGTTGGTGATGAGGTTCCCGACGGTGCCGGCGGCGTAGTAGCAGTACTCCTCCAGTTCGCGTCTGTCGGCGATGCGGAGGCCACCCTTGTCGGCGTAACGCTCGACGAAGTCGGCCATCCCGTCGACCATCTCACGGACCGGCGGCGTGATCGCCTCACGCACGTCGGCGGGCAGTGCCTCGAACGTCGCGACGATCCGGGGGGCGCTCGCGACGACCGCCCAGTCGGCGTTGCGCTCGTCCTCCGCGGGGAGCCACTCCTCGACCTCGGCTGTGAACGCGTCGATGTCGGTGTCGTCGGTCGGATCGAGCACGGCGTCGTACGTGCGAAGCAGCGCCGCCTGTTCCGCGGGCGGGATGTGGGAGGCGTCCTCGACGGTGTCCGCGACCCGGCAGAGGAGGTAGCCCAGACAGATGTAGGAGTCCATGGGCTCCTCCAGCACGTCCACCGTCAGAGCGAACGTGCGGGAGACGTCTTGGACGGCCTCGTGACACCACGCGAGGTCATCGGACGGAACGTCGGCGAGGGGGTCGGGTCCGGGCATTCGGTTTGAGGGGTCTACGTGCAGCGGCGTTAAAAGTCTCTCCCAAGCGGTTCGCGAGCCGTCGTTTTCCGACCGCAGACACCGAGCCGGGGCCGGGTAGAAAACCCTAAGCCCAGCCCGTGAGGAGAGGAAGGTATGGACTTCAGTCTGGACGCCGAACAGCGCCAGATCCGCGATACGGTTGCCGAGTTCGTCGACGAGGAGGTGGTCCCCCGGGCTTCCGAGATCGACGAGACCGACGAGTACCCGGCGGACCTCGTCGACCAGATGGCCGAGTTGGGGCTGATGGGGATGCCGTTCCCCACGGAGTACGGCGGGGCCGGCCTCGACTACCACTCCTACGCGATCGGCATCGAGGAGATCTCCCGGGGCTCCGGCGGGCTCGGCACGATCGTCGCCGCCCACACCTCGCTTGCGGGCAACATGGTGTACGAGTTCGGCGACGAGAGCCAGAAGCAGGAGTACCTCACGCCGCTCGCCGAGGGAACCGACGTCGGCGCGTTCGCACTCTCGGAAGCCGGCGCGGGCAGCGACGTGCCCGCGATGACCACGACCGCCGAGCGCGACGGCGACGAGTACGTCATCGACGGCGGCAAGCTCTGGACCTCCAACGGCTCGGTCGCGGACACGGTGATCGTCTTCGCGAAGACGGATCCCGACGCCGGCAACCGGGGGATCTCCTCCTTTGTCGTCCGGCCCGAGAGCGACGACGGCTTCATCGTCGAGAACACCGAGCACAAGCTCGGCGACAAGGGCTGTCCCACCGCGGAACTCCGCTTCGACGGGCTGCGGGTGCCCGCCGACCGCCGACTCGGTGAGGAGGGCGACGGGTTCGTCCAGTCGCTCAAGACGCTCAACGGCGGCCGCATCTCCATCGCCGCCCGCGGCGTCGGCATCGCCCGCGCGGCCAAGGAGGCCGCGACGGAGTACGCCACCGACCGCGAGCAGTTCGACCAGCCCATCTCGGAGTTCCAAGCCATCCAGCACAAGCTCGCGGACATGGACACGAAAGTCCAGAGCGCGAAGCTGCTGATGCACAAGGCCGCGGACCTGAAGATTCGCGACGAGGACTACATCAAGGCCGCCGCACAGGCCAAGCTCAAAGCCAGCGAAGTCAGCCGCGAGGTGGCCAACGAGGCGATCCAGGTCCACGGCGGCTACGGCTACACGAAGGACTTCCCGGTCGAGCGCTACTACCGCGACGCCAAGCTCAACGAGATCTACGAGGGCACCAGCGAGGTGCTGCGGAACACGATCGCCGACCGGATGCTGTAGCGGTCACGCGAGTTTCGTCGCGCTGTACAGCACGTAGGCGACGCCGGTCGATCCCGCGAGCGTCACCACCCAGCTCGCCAGCGTGCCAGCGTACTTCCGGGTGTCGACGCCCGAGCCGGCGCCTGCGAACCCGCAGCCGGCGATACTGTTGATGATGATGTGGTTGTAGGAGATCGGCACCCCGAGCACGTTCGCGATCAGCTGCACCATCGGGATGGCGGTCAACAGCACGGCCAGCGACGTCCGCTTGCCGAGGCTGGCGTACTGCCGGCCGACCGCCTGCAGCATCACCGGGCTCTTGGTGAACGCCCCCACCATGATGCCGAGGCCGCCGAACGCGATCAGCGGGAGGACGCCGAACCCGAACTCCTGAACGGTGCCGACGAGCGGGCCGACCGCCAGCCCGACCTGACTCCCGCCGCCGATGAACGAGAACACGATCCCCGCGAACAGCACCGCCTTGTCGATCGTTCGATCCGCGCGATCCGACTCCGGGACGTAGCGGCGGATGAGCTGGACCATCCCGTAGGCCAGCCCGACGGCGACGATCCCCGAGAGCACCCACGACCCCAGCGTGATCGACCAGTACTCCAAGTTCGGCCGGTAGCCGGCGGCGAGCCCCGCGCCGGCGACGCCGCCGAACGTCGAGAACGCCACCGGGATCGAGTGTTCGAGGTAGATCCCCAGCCCCACGAACAGGCCGATCACGACCAGCGCGACGGTGCCGATCTGGAAGGTGACGGCGCCGGAGACGATCCGGGTGCCGACGCCGCGTGTCACCGCCGCACCCTGGGCGACCGCGCCCGCGAACCCGACGATGCCAACGAAAAAGGCCCCCCGGAGCACGCCGATGGAGTTCGAGCCGATAGCGGGCGCCATCGAGACGGAGACGCTGCTCGCGCCGGTCACGGCCGCGACGAGGAAGGAGATGACCAGCCCCACGCCCAACAGCAGTACTGATGGCATGAAGTCGCCGTCGCTACTCGTTCACGCTGTGTAAAAAGCGTCGGACTCACGCCCCAACGCCTACCCCGCGGGAGCGCGTCCCCTCGCGTGGGCGATCGCGACCGCCCACCGTCACGATGGATTCGGACTCGACCGATCCGACCGAACGGATCTTCACGAAAACGGCCCAGAGCCCGACGCCCGAGCAAGCGCCGTGGGCGATCTCCCGGCTGTTCGGGGAGGACTGAGCCGGGGTCCGTTCGACCGTGAGAGCGTGTCGTCGCCCTCGATTTTTCGCGGCCGTCGAAACGTTCCGCTCGCTGGGCGCTACTCCCGGACGTGTTCGGGCGGCAGTTCGATCTCGCCCGAGAGGTCGCGCTGCGGGAACGGGATCTCGATCCCCGCCTCGTCGAAGCGCTGTTTCACGTTTTTGACGTACTCCGAGCGGATTTTGACGAAGTCCGCCCGCGAGGGGTTGTCGATCCAGATCCGCGAGCGCAGACCGACGTAGGAGTCCGCGAGCTCAGTCAGCCGGACGCTCGGCGCCGGGTCGGTGAGGATGTTGGGGTGGCGCTCTGCCTCGTCGACAATGATGTCGGTCGCTTTCTCCACGTCGTCGTCGTAGCCGATCCCGAACGTGAACTGCAGGCGGAGCGTGTCCTTCGCGACGGGGTTTTTGATGACGCCGTCGGTGAGCTGGGAGTTCGGCACGGTGAGCAGCTCGTTGTCGAACGTACGGACGCGGGTGACGCGGAAGGAGATGTCCTCGACGATGCCGGAGTTGCCGTCCCACTCGATCCAGTCGCCGATGCGGAACGGTCGGTCGGCGTAGATGAAGACGCCGGCGACGAAGTTCGCGATCACGTCCTGCATCGCGAAGCCGATCGCCAGCGTCGCCGCGGCGGCGACCGTCGCCAGCGACTGGAGGAAGTCCCCGAAGCCGGCGAAGCCGAACGCGACGGTGATCGCCACGAACACGATCAGGACCGACGTAATCTTGATCAGCGGGCGGCGGGCGTGGGTCTCCAGTCCGCGGGCGTCGAGCACGCGGTCGACCAGCGGGACGGCCGTCGCCTTCCCCACGCCGTAGATGACCGCGAACACCCCGAGGAAGACGAGGAGGGCACCGATGGCGTTCGCCAGCACCGTCGGGAGGAACTGATCGAGGAACGCCGCGACGACTTGGTTCGCGTCGAGGGTCGACCCGCCCGGGGTCGGCGTCGTCTGCAGGATCGCCATCAGTGGAACACCGCCGTGTGCCCGCGGGTGTCGATCACCTCCGCGTCGACGCGCTCGGCCAGCGCCGCCGCCAGCGCCTCGGTGTCGTCGGTGCCTCGGGCCGACCGCAGGAACTTCGCTTTCACCAGCTCCTCGTTGTTCAGCTGGTCGTCGAGCTCGTCGACGACGGCGTCGATCCCCTTCTTCCCCACCCAGACGGTCACGTCAAGGTCGTGTGCCTGCTTTCGCAGCTCGTCAGACATTGTTACCGGAACGACTCTCCGGGGAAGCTTTGAAGCTTCGGTCTGGGGACCGCTCACTCCCGGAAGGGGTAGCGGGCGATCGCGCCGCAGTCACAGCGCCGGATCACGCGCCCGCGCTGGACGCGCACCCGGACGTTCACGCCCGGACGCTGAAACACGTCGCAGTCGTCACAGACCGAGCGCGCGAAGCGCCGGGGGAGCGAGAGGCGGTTGCGTTCGGCGAGCCGCCGGGCCAGCCGCACGTACTCCCGGGAGCGGTCGAACTTCCCCGCACCCGCCGCTTCCTCCGCCAACGCGGCGAGGCGTTCGATCCGTTCCTCGGCGATCCCGGCGCTCATCTCTCGTCAGTATCGAGACGGCTGCCGGAGTTATCGCTTTCGGGGATCGCTCGGGGACGACCGCAGGCCGGAACGTTGATCAATCCGACCTCCGAAGAACGACGAAAGCCGTGCGCGTCCTCGACTACCTCGAACTGGAAGACCGGATCCGCGGCGGGATCGTCACCGCCACCCGCCAGCAGCGCAAGGCGCTCGCGGGGGCGGGCGTCGACGTCGTCGAGTCGCCGTGGGTCGGCGACGGCCCCGTCGACGCGGCGAAGTCCCGGCTGACCGGCGGCCGTGCGTTCCGGGAGTACGACGTGGCCCACTGCAACGTCGTCGGCCCGGGGAGCGTCGCCGTCGCCCGCCACGCCACGCGCAACGACATCCCGCTCGTGTTGCACGCCCACGTCACCGCCGAGGACTTCGGCGAGTCGTTCCGGTTCTCCGATCGGCTCGCGCCGGCGCTGCGACCCTATCTCCGCTGGTTCTACTCGCAGGCGGATCTGGTGCTCTGTCCCAGCGAGTACACGAAGGGGGTGCTCCGGGAGTACCCCGTGGCGACGCCGATCGAGCCGGTCACCAACGGCGTCGACGTCGACTCGCTGGCGGGGTTCGAGTCGCTGCGCGAGGAGACCCGCGACCGCTTCGATCTGGCGGGGATGGTGGTGTTCTGCGTCGGCGAAGTGTTCGAGCGGAAGGGGCTGACGACGTTCTGCGAAGTCGCACAGGCAACCGAGTACGACTTCGCGTGGTTCGGTCACTACGAGGAGGGCGCCGCCGCCGGCGAAGCCACGCGCTACTGGACGACCAACCCGCCCGAGAACGTCACGTTCACGGGGTGGATGGACGACAAACGCGCCGCGTTCGGCGCCGGCGACGTGTACCTGTTCCCGACAAAGGACGAGAATCAGGGAATCGCCGCGCTGGAGGCCATGGCCTGCGGGAAGGCGGTCGTGCTCCGGGACATCCCGGTGTTCGAGGAGTTCTTCACCGACGGCGAGGACTGTCTCAAGTGCGAGACCCGCGAGGAGTTCGTGGAGGCGCTCCGCCGGCTCGACGAGAACCCCGACCTCCGGGAGCGACTGGGCGAGAACGCCCGCCAGACCGCAGCCGAGCACTCCCTCGACCGCGTCGGCGAGCGGCTAATCGAGCAGTACGAGCGCCTGCTGGGGGAGAGCCATTCCGGAACCCCTTAACCGCGCCTCGGATAACCGCTCGCGTATGGAGTCGGTCGCCGCGTTCACGGACACCTACCTGCCGACGGTCAATGGCGTCACCTACACCGTCCAGAGCTGGCGGGACCGCTGGCGGGAGCGCGGCGGCCGAATGGAGATCGTCTACCCCGACTCGCCCGACCGCGGGCCCGAGACCGACGAACACCCGGTCCGGTCGCTGCCGCTGCCGATCTACGCGGGCTACCGGCTCGGGCTACCCCGGGTGCCCGACGCCGTCACGGACGTCGACGTCGTCCACGCCCACACGCCGTTCTCGCTCGGACTCGCGGGGATGCGCCTCGCTCGGAGCCGCGACCTCCCGCTGGTCGCGACGTACCACACGCCGACCTCGGAGTACGCCAGCTACCTGAGCTCGTGGGCGCCGGTACGGAAGCGGACCGCGGCGCTGAGCCGGCGCTACGAGTCGTGGTTCCTGAACCGGGCCGACGCGGTGATCGTCCCGTCGGCGGCGACCGGGGAGTACGTCGCAACCGAACTCGGCGTCGACGAGCCACAGGTCGTCCCCAACGGGGTCGACACCGAGCGCTTCCGCCCGGTTGACTCTGCGGCGTTCCGCGAGCGCTACGGGCTCCCCGACGACCGGACGCTCGTCGGCTACACCGGCCGACACGGCCACGAGAAGTCGCTCCCGTCGATCCTCGCCGCCTGTGACCGCCTCGACCGGGAGGTGACGGTGGTGTTCGGCGGCGACGGTCCCGCTCGGGCGGAGCTGGAAGAGGCCGCCCGGGATCGGAACGTCGACGCGCGGTTCCTCGGCTTTCTCGACCGCGAGGAGCTGCCGGCGTTCTACGCGGGCCTCGACGCGTTCCTGTTCCCCAGCCCCGTCGAGACACAGGGGCTGGTCGCGCTGGAGGCGTTCGCGTGCGGGACGCCCGTCGTCGGCGTCGACAGCGGCGCCCTCTCGGACACCGTCGACGACGGCGAGACGGGGTATCACTTCGAGCCGGGCGACATCGACGGGTTCGCGGCCGCAATCGGGCGCACGCTCGACGAACGCGAGCGCCTGCGAGAGAACTGTCTGGACCGTCGAGCGTCGATCAGCGTCGAGCACGCGGTGGACCGGCTGGCGGAGATCTACGCCGCGGTCAGGGAGTGAGCGGTCCGGCAAATCACGGCGCTTAAATTCGACCCGGCGGAACGAACCACCATGAGCTTCGAGAAAGGCGACACGGTCGTTCTTCACGACGAACACAGCGAGTTCGACGGCGAGGACGGGGAGATCACGCAGGTGATGGAGACGATGTTCGGCGACCCCAACTACACGATCGTCTTCGAGGACGGACAGGAGGCCGGGATTCCGGAGGACCAGCTCGAACTGGTCGCGGAAGCCGGCGACGAGGACCCCGAGGAGTAACCCGATCGCCCCGCGGGAGCGGCCGCCAACGTCGGTTGGCGGCTCCGACCCAATGCCGTGATCGTGTCACGCGACTGCGGGAGCTTTCTCCGTCGAGGAAGCCTTTTGCGCGCTGCACTCCTACCGGCGGGTATGCCCAGCGTCCCGTTTCACTACGTCGACCTGCGGACCTTCTGCTACGCGACGGAGGACGAGAAACGCGTCGAGCAGGCGCTCCGACAGTTCCTCCCCGAGGAGTACGAAATCGAGCGAGAGGTCAACCGCGGCCACCACGGCGACCGGATCGTGGTGTTCTCCGCCCGCGTCGACAACGCCGACGACGTGCGCCACGTGCTCCGGCAGCTGAGCGAGCTATCTGACATCGAGAACGTGATGGGCGAGCTCGACGAGCGCGTCGACGAGAACTGCGCCTTCTTCCTCCGGCTGGACAAGCAGGACGCGTTCAAAGGGGAGGTCGAACGCGGCTCGGGGATCACCCTGCGTGCGAAGGTCGAGGCCTACCCCGCGAAACAGCCCGCGGCCGTCGAGAACGCCCGCGAGGCGCTTGAGAGCGCGCGGGAACACACCGAAGCCTGAACCGGTTCGTTCAGCTCTCCGTCCACTTGATGCTACAGCCGCGGGACGGCTGCTCCTCGATATCGACTTCCTCCCCGGCGAGCACCGCGTCGATCGCGTCCCGGATGTAGAACGCCGAGGGCTCCTCGTCGGGGTTGGGCGCGTCGTCAAGGCGGCCGTGGTACGCCAGGCGCCAGGCGTCGTCGTCGCGCCGGAACAGGAACGGGTCGGGCGTACAGACCGCGCCGTAGGCTCGGGCGACTTCCTGGCTCTCGTCACGGAGGTAGGCGTCGTAATCGATCTCGCCCGATTCGACGTACTCCTGCATTTTCTCGAAGCTGTCCTCGGGGTACTCCTCGGCGTCGTTGGGGTTGATGCCGACGACCGCGGCGTCCTCGTACTCGTCAGCGAGCTCGTTCAGCAGGCCGAACTTCGCCTGCGCGTAGGGGCAGTGATTGCAGGTGAACACGAGCAGCAGCGCGTCGCTGTCGGCGAACGTCTCCAGCGTGTACGTCTTGCCGTCGACGCCCTGCAGCGAGAACTCGGGCGCCTCGTCGCCGCGTTGCAGTTCGGACTCGGACTCTTTCGCAACCATGAATCCGGGTTCGGTCGCCGATCGGAAGCCGGTTTCGTCCGTCGTGTTAGGCCACGTTCCGCTCGTGGAGCAGTTCGCCCGTCTCGAATCGGTCGCTGCCGAGCTCCGAGACGTCGACCGTCGACGCCTCGCCGTCGAGGAGTAGCTCCGCGACCACCTGTCCGGTCGCGGGCGCGTGCTGGAACCCGTGGCCCGAGAAGCCGACCGCCTGCACGAACCCCGGGCGCGACTCCTCGACGATCGGGTGGTGGTCGGGCGTGACCGCGTACAGTCCGGCCCAGCCACGCTTCAGTCGGGTGTCGTCGCCGAAGTAGTCGCAGTAGACCGCGGCGCGCTCGACGGTCTCGGCGGCCCACGCCACGTCGTAGGATTCCGAGAACGAGCCCGGGTCAGTCGTCTCCGGTTCGTCGTCGAAGTAGCCGCCGACGATCGCCGCGCCGTCGCGTTCCGGGCGGAAGTGCGAACTCGTCTCCAAGTCGATCGTGAGCGGGTCGTCCTCCGGCACCGGCCGCTCGGGATCGACGACGAGCGCCTGCCGGCGCTGTGGCTCGACGGGGATCTCGACGCCGGCCATCGCCGCGAGTTCGGCGGCCCACGGCCCCGTCGCGTTCACCACGGCGTCGGCGTCGATGCGGCCGTCGCTCGGCGCGTCGTCGCCCGCGACGTCGACGCCGACGACACGCCCGTCGGCCAGTCGCACGTCGGTGACGGCAGTCCCGGTCCGAACGTCGACCCCGCGCTCGCGGGCCGCGTCAGCGAACCCCTGTAACGCGAGGTAGGGGTCCGCGAAGCCGTCGTGGGGGTTGTACGTCGCGGCGGTGACGGCGTCGGGATCGACGCCCGCACAGTAGTCGGTGACCTCCTCGGGCGTCAGCAGCGTCGTCTCGGCGCCACGGTCGCGCTGGAGCGCGGCCTGCTGCTCCAGTCCCCGTGCGGTCTCCTCGGTCCGTGCGAGCAGCAGGTAGCCCGCCCGACGGAACGCGATGTCCACCCCAAAACGGTCCTCGAACGTCTCCCACACCGGCCGGCTGGCCAGCGAGAGGTCGACGTTGACCGCCGTCGAGAACTGACACCGGATGCCACCCAGCGCTCGGGAGGTGCTCCCGTCCCCGAGGCTGCCCCGCTCACAGAGCACCACCGTCGCGCCGCGGTCGGCCAGCGCGACCGCGCTCGACAGCCCGACGATCCCGCCGCCGACGACAACGACTCGCATGGTCTTCCTCGGCGTGGTGTGGGGAAAACCGTTGTGCCGACCCGTGTGCCAGTCACGAGGTCGGCACGAGTGGCGAACAGACGACGCGTGGCTGGCTCACGGGGGGCGCGTCGTGCTCCCGCCTCGACTCCCCCGTGGTCGGGTTTCAGTACCGGGTCGGTGGATATGGTCGCGCCATCGCCTTTCAACGCTCGGCCAAGAGCTATCTTCGCGGGGCTGGATCTCGGCGTATGCGCGTACTTTCGGACGACGACGTGGGAGATTTGCTCGATCTCGACGAGCTGTTGCCGACGATCGAACGGGCGTTCCGGAAGCAGGGTCGCGGCGAAGTCGAACGGCCCGAGCGGCCACACTTCCCGGTCGGCACGGGGATCGAGGGGGACGAACCGCTGGGAACGGGGTTGACGATGCCGGCGTACGTCCACGGCGACGACCACTACGCCACGAAGCTCGCCAGCGTCCACGAGGGGAACGCCGAGCGGGGGCTGCCGACCGTCCAAGCGCAGATCGCGGTGACGGACGCCCGGACGGGGGCGCCGACCGCACTGCTCGCGGGGACGCGGATCACCAACGCCCGGACGGGCTGTATCGGCGGATTGGCGGCCGACTGGCTCGCAGTCGGCGACGGCCCCGTGACGCTGGGGATCGTCGGCGCGGGGACGCAGGCACGCTGGCAGGCCCGCGCGATTGCGGCCGCGCGGGGCGTCGACTCGGCTCGGATCTACTCCCCCAGCGACTCGCGGGCAGCGTGTGCGGCCGACCTCCGGGCCGAGGGGATCGACGCCGAGGCGGTCGACTCGGCCCGGGCGGCGGTGGCGGACGCTGACGTGGTGGTGACGGCGACCACCGCGACCGAACCGGTGTTCCCCGGCGACGCGCTCGCGCCCGGGACGCTGGTCGTCGCGGTCGGCGCCTACACCGCCGAGATGCGCGAACTCGACGCGGTGACGGTCTCGCGGGCGGCACGGCTGTTCGCGGACGTCCCCGAGGAGGCGGCCAAAACCGGCGACTTCCCGGACCACGACGAGCCCGCGTTCACGCCGCTATCGGCGGTGTTCGAGGGGGAGTCCGGGCGGGAGTCGGCGACGGAGATACTGGTCGTCGCGTCGGTCGGGTCGGCGGTGCTCGACGCTGCGGCGGCGACAGCGCTCGTCGAGCGGGCACGGGCGGAGAACGTCGGCAGCGAGAGCGGGCTCTGAGCTACTTCTGGACGCCGCCGAACGGGTCGTCCTCGGTGTCGTCGGCGAACCGCTCGCTCCCCTCGACGTCGTCGAAGGGATCGTCCACGTCCTCGAACTCGCGGAACAGCGACTCGAACTCTCCGCTCTCGCTCATCTCGTCGATCGTGGTGTCAAGCTCCGCGCGGAGCTGCTTCAGCCGATCGGTGAGCTGTTGGTACTCCTCGTTCTCGGCCAGTTCGGCCTCGGTCTTCTCGGCTTCGAGCAGCGCCTTCTTCGAGGAGAGCGAGAACAGCTCCTGCACACCCGTGTCGTACGTGCTCCGGCGCTCCAGGTCGCCGACGGTCTCCAGTAGCTCCTCGCGCGCGACCGGCTTGACGAGGTAGTCGTCGAACCCCATCCCGAGCACGTCGAAGTCGGGTTCGACCGCAGTCACCATCGCGACTTGGCAGTCGATGCCGCGCTCCTGGATCGCGTCGAGCACCTCGTCGCCGGAGAGGCCGGGCATACGCCGGTCGAGCAGCACGATGTCGACCTCGCTATCGAGATTTTCGAGCGCCTCACGGCCACCGTAGGCGGTTCGGACGCGGTAGTCGTTGCCGAGCCACGCGGCGTAGAGGTCTGCCAGATCTGACTCGTCCTCGACCACGAGTACGAGAGGGCGATCGTCACTCATCTGATATGGAGCGCTTAGCTCTGACGGAGAAGGGGCGTCCGGCTATATCAAAATACCCCTTCCGGCCTTCGTTATACCTTCGACTCCCGAACGGTTGTTACTCGTTCGGGCTGTAGTTGGGTGCCTCGTCGGTGATCATCACGTCGTGGGGGTGGCCCTCGGTCTGCCCGGCCGAGGAGACCCGGATGAACTCCGAGCGTTCCTTGAACTCGGGAATCGTTTCGGCGCCGACGTACCCCATCCCGGACTGCATCCCGCCGACGAGCTGGTGGAGCTCGGAGGCCAGCGTCCCCGTGTAGGGGGTCGCCGCCTCGACGCCCTCGGGGACGTACTCCTCGTCGTTCTCCTCTTTGAGGTAGCGCTCGCCGCCGCCGGACTGCATCGCGCCGACGCTGCCCATCCCGCGGTACTGCTTGTACTTCTTCCCGTTCATCGTGATCACGCGACCGGGCGCCTCGTCCGTGCCGGCGAAGTAGGAGCCGAGCATCACCGCGTCCGCGCCGGCGGCGATCGCCTTGATCGCGTCGCCGGAGTACCGAATCCCCCCGTCGGCGATGACGGGCACGTCGTGCTGGCTGGCCACGTCGGCTACCTCGGCGACGGCGGTGATCTGGGGCATCCCCGCGCCGGAGACGACGCGGGTGGTACAGATGCTCCCCGGCCCGATCCCGACCTTGATCCCGTCGGCGAAGTCGACGCAGGCCTCCGCAGCCTCCCGGGTGCCGACGTTGCCGACGACCACGTCGGCGTCGACGGTCTCGGTGATCGCCTCCGCGGCGTCGAGGACGTTGAGGTTGTGGGCATGGGCACAGTCGATGAACAGCACGTCGGCGCCGGCCTCGTCGGCGGCGACCGCGCGCTCCTCCTCGAACGGGCCGACCGCGGCGCCGACGCGCAGGCGGCCGTCCTCGTCGCGGGCGGCGTTCTCGTTCTCGCGGCGCGCGAGGATCCCCTGCATCGTCACGAGCCCGACCAGTCGGTCGTCGTCGTCGACGATGGGGACACGCTCGATCTTGTGGTCGTACATGAGTTCGAGCGCGTCGCGGGCGCTCACGTCTTCGCCGGCGGTGATGACCTCGTCGGTCATGGCTTCGCGCACGGTGTCGCTCTCGCCGACCTCGAGGTACGGGCGGATGTCGGTGCCGGAGATGATCCCCAGCACGGTGTCGTCCTCGTCGACGACCGGCGCGCCGGAGACGCCCTCCTGCTCCATCATCTCGTCGACGTCGTCGACGGTCTGGTCGGGCGAGGCGGTGACGACGTTCTCCCGCCGGATCACCAGCTCGTCGGCGCGCTTGACCTGTGCGATCTGGGCCTCCATCTCCGGGGCGTCCATGTTGCGGTGGAGCACGCCCAGCCCGCCCTCGCGGGCCATCCCGATAGCCATCCCGGCCTCGGTGACGGTGTCCATCGCCGCCGAGAGGACGGGGATCTGGAGTTCGACGTTCCGCGAGACGCGCGTGGACACGTCTGCGGCGTCGGGCTCGACACGACTCTCCATCGGCCGCAGGAGCACGTCGTCGAACGTCAGCGCCTCCGGCACTCGCAGCTTCTCTGAGAAGGGTTCGGACCCGTTACTCGCCATGTTGTCGGTGGTGAGTCTCGGCCCAAAAGCGTTCCGAGTCACGGAACTGTGTGGCGCTCGTCCACACACACGACCGCGGACGCGCCGGCTCGACAGGATCGCCAACGTATCTTCAGTTCTATCCTTGTTTCGCCGTGAGTTCTTCGACTAACGTCCAGTTACGCCGACGATCCGGCCGTGTTCATGGGGCCCACTCTCACACAACGTTTATCGCCCTATCCACGGAAGTAGTAGGTATGGACGTCGACCGTCTCGCTACGTCGTGCATCGTCGGCCAGCCGAACGTCAGTGCCGCCGACTCGCTCAAACCGACGTGGCGAACAGTGCGACGTTTCCTCCCGACCTTTACAGGATTCGCGTTCGGCCGCGGCTATCCGGAGTCGGGAGCACACTACCGTTTGGCCACGGGTGAGGCCGCCAGCTAGTCGTGAGCGTCTCGGACCACCCGATCGCGCTCCGCCTCGAACAGCAGGTCGGCGGCGCCACGCGGCTGCTGGCGACGGTGATGGGGCTCCCGCTCGTCGACGGGATCTTCCCCGCGCTGGTCGTCGCCGGCGCGCTCACCACCGAGACCGGGGCGATCTCTCTCGGTGGCGTCCTCCAGACCGGCCTCCTCATCTTCGGCGGCTCGGCCACCGTCGCGGTCATCCTCGCGGAGATGGACGGCTCGCCAACCGAGAAGGCGAGCTCCGTACTGCTCGTCGGCGCCGTGCTCGTCCCGATCGCAGTCGTCGAGGCGGCGTTCGCCCAGACCCTGTACTCGCTGTTCGACCCCGACGTGTTCCAACGCTTCGCGGGGCTGGTGATCCTCGCGATCGCCGCGAAAACCGCCAGCGCCGAGGTCGGCACCTACCTCCCGGGCCCGGGTGCGATCGTCGGGCTGGGGATGATCGCGAGCTTCCGTGGCGGCGCCGAGCTGTCGATGAACTTCGAGCTCGCGACGCTGCTGCCCGCGGCCGCCGCCGTCGGGACCGGTGTCGCGTTCGCACTCGGCGTCGCCCTGAGCGCGCCGACGCTGCAGGGTGCAGTCGACATCGACCGCTTCCGGTTCGGCAGTTCGGTCGCGCTGGGGATGCTCGCAGTCGACGTGCTGGGGCTGCTCGCGACTGAACAGCCCGTCGCGCTGGGCGTGCTCGCGGTGACGGCGCTGTTGTCCTACGACCCCGACTCGGTCGAGGAGAGCGAAGAGGCAGCGCCCGACGACCCCGAGTCCGACGAGCCGTCGACGACGTACAGCCCCGACGCCGACAGCGAGGACCGACCCGTCGACATCGCCGCGGAGCTGGCCGTCGACCGGGACGACAGCTCGGGCGCGATGAGCGCGGCCGACGGGGGGAGTGTCGAGCGTGACGCCGTCGAGGAGTCGCCCGACGAGCCGGAGCGCCCGCCGTACCTCTAGCGGCGGCTGAGCCACCAGACCGCGGCGACCCCGAGCAGCACCGTGGCGCCGCCGAGGAAGAACAGCAGCCCCGGCGGGAGCGCGAGCGCGTCTTCCGCGGCCCGCATTGCCTCGGGCGTCGGCGTCGCCGTGGGCTCCGGGGTCGTCTGCGCGATCCCGATCTCGCTGGACTCTGTCTCCGTCGCGACTTTCGTGGCCGTCCCGTCGGCGCCGGTCTGGTAATCATCGGCGCCACCGGTCCGGCCGAACGGGAGCGGGAGCTCGCCGAAGTACGACTGCACGAGCAGACTCGTGAGCCCCAGCGCCGCGATCGCGCCGACGAGCCGGGAGAGCGCCGCCTTCAGCCCGGTTGTCTCGTCTTCCGTGCCGGCGTAGACGATCAGCGGGGCGTCCGCCGGGCCGTACACCGTCATCTCGCGGCCCTTCTCGGAGTACACCGTGTCGACCGGCTCGATCAGGCCGGCGTCTTCGAGGTTGCCGATGTGGTACTGGGCGTTCTGGAGCGAGAGGTCCAGCCGGTCGGCGACGCCGGAGGGCGTGGCGGGGTCGTCGTGGAACTCACGCAGCATCTCCCGGGCGGTGTCCGAGGAGAGCGCGGCGAGCGTCTCGCCGGCCTCCTCGCTGTCGACGCCGAGCACCCGCGGCTCGGGGTCCGGGTCGGCGTCGGGGGTGGAGGGCAGTATGTCGACCATACAGTCCGGGTTTCGTGCGGTCCGTTGAAACTCTGTTCCCTCTCGGGCGACCCAGCGTTGCTCAGTCGCCCCAGTCGGGCACGACCAGCACGCGCAGGTCGTTCACGTTGGTCCCCGTCGCGCCGGTCACGAGCGCCGCGTTCCGGTCGGCGAGGTAGCCAAGCGAGTCGTTGCGGTCGAGCGCGTCGCGGGCCGTCTCCCGGTCCTCGACCGTTTCGGCGTCGACGAGCGCGCCCGCGGCGTCGGTCGCGCCGTCGCGACCGTCCGTGTCGATCGCGGCCACGGCGAGTTCGTCGCCGGCGCCGTCGGCGCTGCCGGCCAGCGAGAGCGCGGCGGAAAGCGCGAACTCGAGGTTGGGGCCGCCCTCGCCCCCGCCGTGAACGTCGACGGTCGCTTCCCCGCCGGAGAGCAGGACTGCGGGCGGTTCGACGGGGTCGCCGGCGATCGCCGCCTCCTCCCCGATCGCGACGTGTGTCGGCGCCGTCGCGCGTGCCGCGCCGCGCACACGCGAGGAGAGCACGCAGGGCTCGTACCCTCGCTCCGCGGCCGCCGCCGCAGCGGCGTCAATCGCGGTCCGAGCGCCCGCGACGACGTGGGTCGTGCCGGGAATCTGGCTCTCCGCGTCGGGCGTCTCGGGGAACTCGCCCGCGTCGCCGGCGTCGAGGTGGGTACGGATCGCGGGCACGTCGATCCCGTGGCGCCCGATCACCGCGAGCGCGTCGGCGTACGTCGTCCCGTCGGGCACGGTCGGCCCGGAGCCGATCACCGACGGCGGGTCGCCGACCACGTCGCTCACCGCAAGCGTGTGCACCGTCGCCGGGCCGGCCGCCGCCGCGAGCCGCCCGCCTTTCACTCGCGAGATGTGCTTCCGGACGGCGTTGATCTCGTCGATGTCGGCGCCGGCGTCGAGCAGCGCGCGGGTCGTTCGTCGCAGGTCGCCGACGGAGAGCTCGCCCGCGGGCGCGGCCAGCAGCGCGCTCGCGCCGCCCGTGACGACCGCGAGCACGAGCGTCCGCTCGTCGGCCGCCTCGGCCAGTTCGAGCAGTTCCTCGGTGGCAGCGACGCCCTCGGGGGTCGGAAGCGGGTGGCCGCCGCCCTCGACGGCCACCGGGCCGATCGACCCGCCGGCCGCGGGGTCGGCCTCGGGGACGACGATCAGGCCGTCGTCGATCCGGTCGCCGAGGCGGGCGTCGAGCGCCCGGACGATCCCCGGCGCGGCCTTGCCGCCGCCGAGGACGAGCACGCGGTCGAACTCGGCGAGGTCGACGGTCGCGCTCTCGTCGGTAGTGATTTCGAGGCTGTCGTCGTCGACGGCGAGGGCGTCGCGGGTCGCGTGCTCGGGGTCGATGCCCCGGACCCCCGCCGCGAGGCAGTCGAGCGCGACCTCGTGGGCGGGCGAGCGGGCGTGGCTCTCGCGGTTCTCGAACACGTTCCGGGCTGGGACGGCGACGAGCAAAACGGTTCGGGGCGGGGAGCGCGCTTCGTCACGGTCAAGGCCCACGGGGGCGGAACCGGTCTCAATGAGTGATTCGGACGGCAGCGTGCGGGTCGTGGGGACCGCGCACGTCTCCGCCGAGAGCGTCCGGGAGGTCGAGGAGACCATCGAGGAGGAGCGCCCGGACGTCGTCGCCGTCGAACTGGACGAGGGCCGCTACAACCAGATGCGCGGCGAGGAGCCCGAGGACCTGAACGCGGGCGACCTGCTGGAGGGGAACACGGTGTTCCAGTTCCTCGCGTACTGGATGCTCTCCTACGTGCAGGCCCGGATGGGCGACCGCTTCGACATCCAGCCCGGCGCGGAGATGCTCGCGGCCGTCGAGACCGCGGAGGATCTCGACATCGATCTCGCGCTGGTCGATCGGGACATCCAAGAGACGATCCGGCGGTTCTGGGCGCGAATGGGGATCTTCGAGAAGCTCCGAGTGGTGGGCTCGCTGGCGTTCGGGATCACCGACCCCCGGATCGGCGGCGTCGTGTTCGGCCTCCTCGTGGGGATCGTGCTCGGCCCGATCCTCGGGATCTTCGGCGGCGCGGTCGGCGTCACCCAGCCGTTGCTCGTCGGGCTCACCGGCAGCGCGCTGGTCGGGCTGCTCGCGGCGTACGTGCTCTCGGAGGTGACGCTGCGCGCGCTGGACGACGACGTGCTGGCACTGGGAGTCGCTGCCGCGGGCGCAGTCGGCCTCGGCGCGTTCGCGGGCGTCGGGCTCGGCGTGACCGACGCGCTGGTCACGCAGTACCTCGGCGAGTTCGTGATCACCGCGGTCGGCTCGATGACGCTCGGGCTCTCGGCGGGGCTGGTCGTCGGCGCCGTCGTCGCGGCCGCGATGGGGCTGGTGCTCGATGGGGGCGAGCCGGCCGACGAGGAGATGGAGGAGCTGCTCGACCCCGACGAGCTGACGGATACGGACGTGGTGACGGCGATGATGGAGGAGTTCCGGCAGTTCTCTCCCGGCGGCGCCGAGGCGTTGATCGACGAGCGCGACGCGTACATCGCCCACAACCTCGTCGAACTGCGCGAGCAGGGGAAGGACGTGGTCGCGATCGTCGGCGCAGGCCACCAGCAGGGGATCGAGGCGTACCTCGCTAACCCCGAGCGACTGCCGCCGAAGTCGTCGCTGACCGGGGAGAAAGAGCGCCTGCTGCCGTGGGGGAAGATCGTCGCCGTCGGCATCACCGGCGCGTTCGTCGCCTTCTTCGTGCTGCTCGCGATGGCGGGCGTCGAGGACCGCTTCCTGCTCGAACTGTTCGGCGCGTGGTTCGTCGTCAACGGGATCTTCGCGGCCGGGCTCGCCCGGCTGGCGGGCGCGCGCTGGCCCTCTGCACTGGTCGGCGGCTCGGTCGCGTGGCTCACCTCCGTCAATCCGCTGCTCGCGCCGGGCTGGTTCGCGGGCTACGTCGAACTCCGGTACACGACGGTCAACGTCGGCGACATCGACACGCTGAACGGACTGCTCGACGATCAGGAGACGCCGCTGGCTGACCTCGTGGGCCAGATGTTCGAGGTGCCGCTGTTCAAGCTCATCATGATCGTCGCGCTGACGAACGTGGGGAGCTTCGTCGCGTCGTTCCTGTTCGCGCTGTACGTGCTGCCCGCGTTCTTCGGCGACATCGGCGGCGTCGCGGCGGTGCCGGAGCTGCTGATCGAGGGGGCACAGAACAGCGCTCGAACGGTCTGGGGGTGGATCGCGTGAGCGCGCCCGGCTCCGAGGGCGGGCGGGGGCATTTCGACCCCGAGCCGTCGCTGCAGTTCTCCGCGAGCGAGATTCAGGACCTCCTGATCGCGTGGCTCGCGCTGGGGCTCGCGTTCGCGATCTTCTTCGCCGGCGGCGGGAACCGCGCGATCGCGCTGCTCACTGGGAGTCCCACCGCGTTCGCGATCGCGCTGCTGGTGTCGCTGCTCACTGCTGGTGTTGGGTTCCTGCTCCACGAGATCGGGCACAAGGTGGTGGCAGTGCGGTACGGGAACATCGCCGCGTTCCGTGCGGAGTACAACATGCTGTTTCTGGCGATCATGAGCGCCTTCCTCGGGTTCATCTTCGCCGCGCCGGGGGCGGTCCACCACCGCGGCCGGCTGACCGAGCGCCAGCACGGCCTGATCGCGCTGGCGGGGCCGGCGGTGAATCTGGTGCTCGCGGCGGTGTTCGTCCCGCTGTGGCTGGGTGGACTGGCGCTCGACATTGGCCTGCTGGAACTGCTCGGGGGGCGCGGGCTCGCGGTGAATCTGTTCCTCGCGGCGTTCAACATGATTCCCATCGGCGCGCTCGACGGCCGGACGATCGTGGGGTGGAGTAAGGCGGTCTGGGCGGGCGTGTTCCTGCCGAGTATCGCGGTGACGGTGTACGTGGTGTTCGTGCTGGGTGTCGGGTTCTGAGAGTGGATTTTCTGTTCGTTGACTACTGCCTCAGCGACAGCAACAGCATCTCGAAGCATGACCACTTGTGATAGCCACGCGCCGGACACAAGGTCCGGCGCAGCGCCGAATCCCCACCCCTCCCCCCGCGCTCGCCGACCGTCGGCGAGCGCGAGGCGTCCACCGCGACCGCACCGCTGTGGCTGTCGGCGCGCGACGTGAGCGCGTCGGCGCGAACGAGCGCGCGAGGGACGAGAGAGCGAACGAATGTGAGCGACCGAGTCGGCTGGGGAGGCCTGTGGGCAGTGCGGGGCGGTTGCGGTCACAAGTGGTCTAGCTCACTCCGCGGTCGTGTTCGCGGTCAGGACACCGAACCCCACGGTCAGGACACCGAACTTCCTAGTCAAGTGCAGGATCAGAACACCGAACTCCGCACTCACAACCGTCGTAGAAAGCACCCGAGCGACGCAGTAATCCACACCTACCCAACCCCAGTAGGAGGGGAGCGGAGGACTTTTGCGCTCCCCTCCCGCCGCTTCGCACATGACCGAAGAGGAGGGGCTGACCTACTCGGATGCCGGTGTCGACATCGCCGACAGTGAGGCGGCGACGGCCGCGCTGGTCGGCGCCGCCGGCGCCGCGGGCGAAGGCACCGACAGCGACTACGCCGGCCTGCTCGACATCGGCGACCGCTACCTCGCGCTCGCGACCGACGGCGTGGGGACGAAACTCCTCGTCGCCGAAGCGATGGCGGACTACTCCACCGTCGGCATCGACTGCATCGCGATGAACGCCAACGATCTCGTCGCGGCGGGCGTCCGCCCGGTGGCGTTCGTCGACTACCTCGCGGTCGACGAGCCCGACGAGACGTTCGCCGAGCAGATCGGCGAGGGGCTCGCAGCCGGCGCCGAGGCCGCAGGTCTCGAACTCGTCGGCGGCGAGACTGCCGTGATGCCCGAGGTCGTGAAGGGCCTCGACCTCGCGGGCACCTGCGCGGGGCTGGCGGCGAAAGACGCCGTCTTCCCCGGCAGCGCCGAGGTCGGCGACGCGCTCGTCGGCTGGGAGTCCTCCGGGATCCACTCGAACGGCCTCACGCTCGCCCGCGAGGCCGTCACCCGGGAGTACCAGTACACCGACCCCTACCCGGGCGAGCGCTACGACGCCGTCGGCGACGCGCTGTTGGAGCCGACGCGGCTCTACACCGACTTACTCGACCCGATGCGCGAGCACGGCGTCCGCGCCGCCGCGCACGTCACCGGCGGCGGCTGGACCAACCTCGAACGGCTGGGCGACTACCACTACGAGATCGACGATCCGTGGCCCCGACAGGAGGTGTTCGACTTCGTGCAGGACCTCGGCGACGTGAGCGACGAGGAGATGCACCGGACGTTCAACATGGGCACCGGGTTCGTCGCCGCCGTCGATCCGGAGCAGGCGGACTCGCTCGTGGGTGAGACGGACGGTCGGGTGATCGGTCGCGTGGAGGAGGGCGAGGGCGTCAGTATTCGCGGGCTGGAGCTGTAGTGGATCTGTTGAACCCCTATTGATTCCCGTTATTTGTACAGGAATAGCCGATAACTGGGTGTGCGAACCGACCACCCAAGACGAACGAAACGCTCTAACCGATTTCGACAGACGAGGCGAAGGATCTGTTCCTCAAGGCACGAAAGCGAGAAGTATCGCAGAGTACCCTCGACGGCTGAGCGGTCGTTGGTATCCACGAGGCCAGTGCGTAATGACCGCCGACCCGTAATTTAAAGGGGTGTGCGGGGGCCGACTGTGTTGTGATTGAGACGGATGGCGGCTGTGCGTACGTCCTCGATCCCGAGACGTGGGATGGGGACGGCGCGGAGACGTGTTACGTCGCCGATGAAGTGCTGAACGACGACGGTGTCTGGATGTGCCCCCACGATACGAGCGAGGAGGAGAAGTTCTGTGTCTTCCACCGCCCGCTCGACGCGAAGGCCGAAGGAGAGGCACTCGACGCCCTGCTCGACGTGATCGACGCCGAGTACGGGAGCGAGACGGAACGGAACCGTGCCCAGCAGTTCGTTAACGCGACGTTCTGGTCTCTCGCCCCTGGGGACCGGCGCACCGAGCGGGTTATCGGTGACTTGGACCTGTCCCACGCCGAGGTCTCGGGGGATGTCGACTGGGGCGACACGGTGTTCGAGGGCGACGTTCGATTCGCCGGCACCGTAATCGGGGACGACGTGTCCTTTCACGAGACAGTTTTCGAGAGCGCAACCACGTTCCGGGGAGCATCCTTCGCCGGGGATGCCGTATTCTCCAAGACTCGTTTCGGGGGGCACGCCCTCTTCACCGGAGCCGAGTTCGAGGAAAGGGCACTGTTCGCCATGGCCGCCTTTCCGGAGGGCGCCAGTTTCTACAATACCGTCTTCGGCGGGGTCGCCAAGTTCGAAAGTTCAGAGTTCGCCGGGTACGGAAACTTTCGCGACGCGATGTTCGAGTCGACGGCCCGGTTTCGCCGCGCCACATTCGCGGACGACGCCCGGTTCCGCGGGGTCACATTCGCGGGAAAAGGTGATTTCACGCGAACCACCTTCGAGCGGGATACGACGTTCACTCGCATCGAGTTCGGGGCCCTCAGATTCGACGGGGCGACCTTCGTGGGCGGTGTCCAGTTCGGATGGGACGCGCCCGGCGACGCGAAGTTCCGCGACGCGGTTTTCGACGGCGACGCTGACTTCGAGGACGTGTCGCTCCCCGGTGCGAACTTCGCCGGAGCCGACCTGACTGACGCGTCCTTCGTCGACGCCACCCTCCACGACGCGACCTTCGAGCGGGCGCTCCTGAGTCGGGCGACCCTCTTCGGTGCAGACTTGCGGGGGGCCGAACTCGCCGGTGCGGTCCTCGGAGACGTGCGGGTTGACGAGGACACCGCGTTCCTGGGCCAGCCGGCGACGGGGCGATCCGAGTACACCCTCACGGCCGTCCGCTCGCGCCCGCTTTGTGTTTACGACCCTGACTACGGGGACGGAGAAGGAGACATCGACAAGGCCAAGAGCTACTACCGGGCACTGGAGGAACTCGGCCGGAGACACGCGCTTCCCCGCCTACAGAGCCGGTGTTTCGTCCGCCGGCAGGACCTCCAGCGGCGGGGCTACTGGGAGAGGGCGACGACCGAAGCTGCGAGCGTAGAGGAAAGTCTCGTCGCTGGTGCCCGCTGGTGTCGGGCGTCGGTGGCGCGCGCCACGCTGCTCTACGGTGAGAGCCCGTGGCGTGCCGTCGGATACAGCTTCATCACGATTTTGGGCTTCGCGTTAATCTACCCCCTCGGCGGGTGGGTTCAGCCAGTCGGCGGGGATCCGATAACGTACGCGAGCCTCGCGGCGGAGCCCTCCTTGCTGGCGGGACTAATCTACTACTCGACGCTCGTGTTCACGGCCTTCGGCTTCGGCGGCTTCGAACCGGTCGGCGTTGGACGGGTGTTGACTACCGTCGAGACGGTCAGCGGCGCGTTGCTGCTCGCGTTGCTTGTTTTCATTCTCGGCCGACGGGCGGCCCGCTGAACGTCCCCCGTAGGACTCCTTCGCTCGCTCCGCGATCCTGATTAGCAGCGAGGAGCTTCGCTCCTCGCGACATCAACGGGTTTTACCGGGGTTCGACCGAGCGAAGCGAGGGAAGACCCCGGTAAAAGAGGTTGCTGTACTTACCGACTGACGCTAAGAGAGGTGACTCGCGATGTCCGCCTCGGTGATGATCCCTGCGGCTTCGCCGCCCTCGGTGACGATCACCGCCTTGTAGTGGTCGAGCAGGTTCCGGATCTCGTCGACGGTCGCGTCGGCGCTCACCGTCGGGAACGACTCGCTCATCACCTCAGCCACGGGCAGCTCACCGACGTTCTCGCCGGCGTGGATCACGTCGGACTGGGAGATCGAGCCCACCGGGACGCCGTTCTGGATCACCGGGAGCTGTGAGTACGCCTCCTCGTCCATCAGTTCGACCGCGTCGGTGACCGAGTCGTCCGGACTCACGTGGACCACGTCCTCGTGCATGAGGTCGGCCGCCCGGACCACCTCGCCCTCAGCCTCGTCGAGCGCCTCGACGATCCGCCGCAGCGTCGAGAGCCGCGGGTCCACGTCGTCGTTCTCGACGCGGGCGATCAGCGGCTGGGACACGTCGGCGCGTTCCGCCAGCGCCGACTGGGTCAGTCCCACCGCGTTCCGCCGCTCGCGCAGGTCCTCGGGTGTCGGCAGCTCCATGTCCGCGAATAACTGGGGGTAATTTGAAAGCGTTTCGGAAGGCGGGGGACTACTCGGCGCTCGCGCCCTCGTCGCCCTCCTCGGTCTGGACGGTCTGGATGACTTCGAGGGGGACGTCACGCAGCGCGCCACCGACCTCGCTTTTCGCGATGCGGGTGGCGTGCTCCTCGTTCTCGGCGTTGAAGATGTCGATTTCGAGCACCAGCCCGACGAGGGCGGTGCTGGCGGCGATGAACGCGGAGTCGAACGGTTCGCCACAGGCCGGGCAGTCGGTCAGCCCGACCTCGACGTCGACGTACTCCTTGTCGGCCTCGTTGAGTCGGCGGCCGGACTCGGAGACGGCGACGCCGATGGCGTCGTCGATATCCTCGACGTCTCGCACGAGCCACGCAGCCTCCATCACGACGTGATAGTTGCTCATACAGCTACTCCACCACCAGCAGGCAAAGTTTCGTTGGTTCGCCGGCGCCAGCGCGGCCGACGCGGGGAAGCGACTTCCGTGGTCCGGGTGGCGGCCTCGTTCGGCGACCCCGCCGGCTACAGCTCGACTTCGGCGTCAGACACGTACCGCTCCTTCGCTCGACTGGTCTCCGGCCCCTCCGGAACGAGGCCGGGGGCGGAGATTTCGTCGTCGAACCGGTCGGGGTCCGGCGAGATCGAGTCGAGGATCTCCGCGAACGTCGTGCCGTCCCGGCCCGTGACGTGGACGAACCCACCGTACTGCCGTTGCTCGACCGGGGTCGTCTCCGGATCCGGGAACGCCTCCCGAATGCAGTCGACGCGCTCGCGCAGGTACGCCGCGGCTTGGTGTTGGGAGTACTGACAGTCGGCGTAGTACTGCTCCCGGCCGCGCTCGTCGAGATCCGCTTCGAGGTGTTTGGCTGACTCGTACCGGACCGCGTCGTCGCCGATGTCGCCGGTGAGGAAGCTGAGGTTCACCGTGAAACAGTCCGGATACCGGAGGATCACCAGAAAGAAGATCTGCTCGTCGACCGTGTAGCGCTCCTGTAGCCGGTAGTAACACTCCAAGTAGTACGCCGCGAGCGCGCCGACCCAGTCGTCGCGCTCGCCGTCGAGGTACGCGGTCGCGACGTCGTAGTAGTCCTCGCCGGCGACCTGCTGCAGGCGGTGTTTGAAGCTCTGTCGCATCTCCGCCAGTTCGTCCTCGTACACTTCCGTCAACGGGACGTCCGGATCGTCGAGCAGCTCGGCCTTCCGCTGGCCGGCGTCGGCGATCCGCATCATGTTCTCGTGGAGGGATCGCTCCGCGGCCACGTCCGGGAGCGGGATGCGAACGGCCTGTCCGTGCAGGGTCTCGGTCCCCGACGCCATGCGAGCACTCCAGTCACTCATGCGTCATTATCTGTCACCGAGTACGTCACACGGGTTCTTGAAAACGACGGGAGCTTTGGTAGCGTCGCACACCGCCGAGTGTACTGAACGCTCGCGTGCTCCCGGAACTTCGAGTCAGGTCCGCTTCCACGTCCATCGCGAGTCGAGCACGTACCGATAGACGCCGCTGAGCAGGATCGCCACGGCGTTCGCGAGCAGGTACTGTACCCCCTGAAAGTCGACCAGCGCGTACAGCACCGCCAACTGGATCGGAATGGCCGTCCCCCGCACGACGTTGGTTTTCAGCAGGCCGGTGAGGTACGCCCTCCATCCCGAGTTCTGTATCGACGCGAACGTCCAGGCGTTGTTGAGCACGTACGTCATGACGATCGTGATCTCGATCGCGACGGTCGCGCCCAGCAGGTAGTTCACCCCGCCGACGTCGACGAACAGCCAGAGCAGCAGCATCTGCACCCCCGCAGTCGTCGTGCCGACGACCATGTACCGGCGGAGCCGCACCGCGAACGGGCCACTCACGAGGCTGCGGAGGAGCGCGCGGACCATCTAGCGGTAGCCCAGCGCCTCCAGCCGGTGTTCGAGGTCCTCGTCGACGCCGTCGGCCACGGCCGCGTCGCCGTCGGCAGCGCGGAGTAGGTCCGCGTGCACGTCGACGAGCTCCCCGAACTCCTCGACGACGGCTCGTTCTTCGGGACCGGGGTCGTCGCTCAGATCGTCCTGCTGTGTCGGGTCGTCGGGACGGAAGTACAGTTCGCGCTCGTCGGTGTCGACGTTCTCGACGTACGTCCAGTCGCGGTCGCGGACGCTCACCAGCAGGTCGCCGTCGTCCAACGATCGAGGGATGGGTTGACTGGTCACGCTCTCGCCCCGGACCGTCACCGAGACGACGGGCTCGTCGGCCGGCTCTTCACCGTCGAGCACGCTCGGTGCGGCGCTCGCCCCCTGCCACGCCTCGGGCGCGTCGACGCCGAGGAGGTCGGTCACCGTCGCGGGGATCGAGTCGAGGCCGACCTGTCGCTCGATCCGCCCGCCGTCACCCCCGGGCACGTCGACGATGTACGGAACGTGGATCAGCTCGTCGTACAGCTTCGGGTAGTGGGCGAGGTGGCCGTGCTCTTGGAACTCCTCGCCGTGGTCACCCGCGACGACGACCGCCGTCTCGTCGTCGACGCCGGCGGTTTCGAGCGCGTCGAGCACGCGCCCGACGCTGGCGTCGACCTGCCGGACCGCAGCCTGATAGAGGGTCCGCAGGTCGGCGAGCGTGCGCTCGCCGACGTTCCAGCCCAGCCCCGTCCGGGTGTGGGCGTGGATCATCCGGTGGGTGCCGAGCAGCCCGTCGGACACCTCGCGGATGTACCGCGGCGCCGGGACGTACGGCGTGTGGGCGTCCATGTAGTGGATCCAGAGGAAGAACGGCTCCTCGACCGACTCGACGTAGTCGGTCGCGGCGTGCTCCACGTCGAACATCCGGGAAGTGTCGAGGAACGGTCGCTCGTCGGTCCCGCCGCGGAGGAACGAGCCGAGGCGCCGGACGGGCGAGCTCGCGAGTTGGAGCCACGCCTCCACGGTCGGGTGGGTCGCGAGGTACTTGCTGTAGATGCTGGAGCCGACGCTGGCGACGAACGGCTCGAACTCGTCGAACCCGTCGTCGTACCCCCAGTGGGAGGTGAGAAAGCCGTTGGCGGCGTTGAAGCCGGCCGTCGAGAACCCCGCTTCGGAGAGCGTCTCCGCCAGCGTCTCCGCGCCGTCGACGCCGATGCGCCCGGTGTCGCCGAACACGGGCCGGGAGGCCATGATCGACGGGAAGGAGAACGGCGTCCAGTTGCCGGTGGCGAACGCGCGATCGAACGTCGTTCCACGGTCGGCGAGGCTGTCGAGAACGGGCGTGTGTCGGTCGTCGTCGTACGCGCCCACGGCGTCGGCCCGGAGCGAGTCGACCGTGACGAGCACGACGTTCGAGATGTCGGAGTCGGTCATGGAGATGTCCCCGCGTGTCGGCGGCTCCGTCCACTCCCCGGACGAGCCGCCGAATCGAACGACGGAGACGTGTGTATACCTCCAACCCAGCGCCGCGGGAGTATAAGTACCACCATCCCGGAGTCGGTCGCCGACCCCCGTCGTTTTCCCGAGCGCTCCCGAACGGCCACCGAATGGACGGGAACGCGCTGCTCCAGCGCCGGCAGGTCGCGGTGTACGCCGTCGCGGTGCTGCTCGCGGCCGCCGTCGGCCTCGGCCGTCCGACGGCAGCGCCGCCGCTCGAACGCCTCATCGATCCGGTGCTGGCGCTGCTGCTATACGTGACGTTCCTCGAAGTGCCGTTCGTCCGGTTCCGGCGTGCGTTCCGGAACCGGCGGTTCGTGGCCGCGGCGCTAGGGCTGAACTTCCTCGTCGTCCCGGTCGTGGCGTGGACGCTCACGCGGCTCCTGCCGGCCGAGCCCGCGCTGCTCGTCGGCGCGTTCATGGTGCTGTTGACCCCCTGCATCGACTACGTCATCACGTTCACCGACCTCGCGGGCGGCGACGCCGAACAGGTCACCGCGACGACGCCGGCGCTGCTGCTCGCGCAGTTGCTCGCGCTGCCGGCCTACCTCTGGCTGTTCGTCGGCCCGGCAGTCGCGACGGCGGTCGAGCCGGGGCCGTTCGTCGAGGCGTTCCTCCTGCTCATCGCGCTCCCGCTGGCGCTGGCGTGGGCGACGGAGGCGTGGGCGGACCGCTCGCCCCGCGGCGCGTCGTGGCAGGCGGCGATGGGCTGGCTACCCGTGCCGATGCTCGCGGCGACGCTGTTCGTCGTGATCGCCTCACAGCTCCCGCGGGTACAGGACTCGATCGGTCGGATCGCGGCAGTCGTCCCCGTCTACGTCGCGTTCCTGTTCGTGATGCCGCCGATCGCCGGGTTCGTGGGTGCGCGACTGGATCTGCCCGTCGGCGAGAAACGTGCGCTCGTGTTCACGTCGGTGACGCGGAACTCGCTCGTGGTGTTGCCGCTGGCGCTCGCGCTCCCGGCGACGTATCAGTTGGTGCCGGCCGTCGTGGTCACACAGACGCTCGTGGAGCTGGCGGGGATGGTGACGTTGACGCGGGTGGTGCCGCGATGGCTGGTGCCGGGGAAGGAGAGTGCCGCCGGCGGGACGTAGCGAAGCTACCGGCTCTCGCGCTGCTCGACCTTGTTCAGTTCGATCAGCAGCCGGAAGATCGCCTTCACGAGGTTCGAGTCCACGTCGAAGCGCTCGGCGTTCTCGCCGGCGCGATCCATCACCGCCTGCTCCTGATCCTCGTCGGTGGTCGGCAGCCCCTGCTCCTGCTTCACGTCGGCGATCGTGTCGGCGACGTACGTGCGCTGAGCGATGAGTTCGACCAGCTCCTGATCGATCTGCTGGATCTCCTCGCGCAGTTCCTCCAGGGTCATGTCGTCGGGTGTGCGTTCGCTCATAGGTATCTGCCTCCGGTCGTCCGCGTCTCCGTCCGCAGCGTCTCGCCCGGTCGCGCCTGCCAGCGCGCTTCGACCGCTTCCAACCCCTCGGGGTCGCCGACGGCGACGACGCTCGGCCCCGTCCCGGAGAGCGAGACGCCCTCGACGTGGGGCATCGCTTCGACCGCGGGGTCGGCCGAGAAGCCGAGCGCCGCCGAGAACGCGAGTCCGTTGAGCGTCATCGCGGTCCCGTACTCGCCGTCGAGTGCGAGCTCCTCGACCAGCTCGGCCATCGGCGCCACGCGCTCACAGCGCTCGGCGTCGGCGTCGGCGGAGTAGGCGCGTTCCGGCGGCGTCCAGACCAGCGCTGCCCAGTCGACCTCCTCGCGGGCGAGCAGTTCGTCGGCGGTGTTGTCGGTGACGGTGAGCCCGCCCAGCATCGACGCGCTGGCATCGTCGAACGCGCCGGTGACGGTGACGCCCGCCTCCCGCGCTGCCTGCACGCCGATCCGGCAGGCCTCTTCGTGGTCGACGATCCCCGCGAGCCCGAGCGCGTCCGCGGTCGCGAGCACGGCCGCGTTCGCGGCCGCGGAGGAGCTTTTCAGCCCCGCCGCGGTCGGCACCTCGCTCTCGGTCCGGACTGTTCCGCCGACAGCGTCCGGAAGCTCGGCGGTCGTTGCGGGGTCGTCGCCCCACTCCTCGACCGCGAGCGAGACGCAGCGCTCGATCAGTTCGGTGTCGGCGTCGGGCTGGGCGTCGATCTCCCCCTCGATCCCCCCCGAGCCGTCGAGTTCGACGTGGGCGGCGGTCTCGAAATCGAGCGCGAACGCGGCCCCCCGGCCGGTCGCGAGCGCGTTGAGCACCGTCCCCGCGCCGGGCGCCGCGGCGTGGCCGTCCATGTCCGTACAGGGTCGGGTCCCGGGCTTGAAGCTGGTGGTCGCGGCGACGGGGTTACAGCAGCCGCGCGCCCTCGGTGGAGACGCGGGTCCGGTTCGTTAGCACGCCCTCGCAGTCGACGGCGACGACCGTTTCGCCGAGCATCGCCATCGTCGCCGCACCGCCGGCGTCTTCGACCCGGGCAACGTCGTCGACGACGCGCTCAGTGGGGAGGTCCAGCGCCCGTGCGAACGGCCACGAGCGCTCGATCACGGCCCGGAGCGTCGGCGGGTCGGGCAGCGCGTCGAGCACGGCGCCGCCCTCCTCCCGGATCTGCTCCATCAGCGCCTCGTCAGCGAGCGCGTCGGCCGTCGAGAGCCCGCCGTAGGAGACGTACTCGACGGGCGCGTCCGTCTCGACGCGCTGTCGGCCGTCGCCGACGTTGTACAGCAGTCCGCCGGCGTCCTGAATGAACACGTCGCCGAGGCCCGTCCCCGCAGCGACTTCGGCCTCGTGGCTGTGTTCGACGAGCTCGTCCCGGGCGTGCCCGAGTTCGAACCGATCGTTCGCCGCGAGCGCGGTCGCGAGCGTGGCGGCGCCGCTGGCGCCAAAGCCCGCACCGAGGGGGACCTGCGGGCGCACGTCGACGGCGGCGGCGACCCCGAGGCGGTCCAGCACACGTTCGACGGGATCGAACTCGGCCGGCTCGCCGTCGACGGTCACTGCGGTGTCGTCGACGCCGTCGACGCTGACAGTCACGCCGTCTTCGAGCGCGACGCTGGCGCCGCGGGAGCCGGACTCGATCTGATCGGGAGCGAACACGGCCGTCACGCTGGCCGGGGCGAAGGCGTCCATGGTTTGGGGGTGGGGAGTGGCGTAGTTGAATCCGTGTGGTTTCGGGTTTCCCGTCGTTGGTTGGGCGGACGTTGGATCCGGCTACCACCGCGGCGGCGATGGCGCGCGACGTGAGCAGGGCGAGACCGGCGGTCTCGCTGGCAGTGCGGGCAACGCACGGGTCGCCCGCACGACGGCTCCGTACACGAACGAGCGAGCGTATGCGAGCGAGTCGGCTGGGGAGGAAGCGAGGCGGGTAAACTCGCCGAAGGCGAGGCAAAC